>Ga0257126_1000109_pt1 | contig 68089 bp, 61 predicted proteins | sample SI060_120mmetaG_FD_190151 | JGI IMG/M metagenome (GOLD analysis project Ga0257126, IMG submission 190151) | Marine microbial communities from Saanich Inlet, British Columbia, Canada - SI060_120m | ecosystem: Environmental > Aquatic > Marine > Inlet | place: Canada: British Columbia | collected... | reverse complement strand
AATTGGGTGACAATCTTGAATATTAGCGTAATCTCCTAGACGAAAATGCATACTAACAGTTTCTTTATCTGAGAATAATTCAGTATACTCAGTTTTAATAGCGGTCTGTTGTTCTTCCAGCTGTATCATTGTTTTAATTGTATTCCAATGTTTATTGAAATACTTATAACTTTGATAATACCCGTGTAGTAACATTTTGGGACCTTTTGGTTTTGGTATTTTTTTATATTCGAACATCTTTTCATTATATACGGGCATTGACATTAATGATTCATTAGTGTCTTTATATAATGGGTTGTATGTTGTTATATTTCTCAATCCAATTAAAAATGAATTCCAATATGTGTTACGCACAGTTCCTGTATGTAATTGTTCTGTATATGGGAATATAATATCACACGTATTTTCTAATCCATATGATATAGTAGTAAATATTTGAAAAAGTTGATTTCCAAGCCCTCCCATAGGTTTAATAGATACTGTATTTGTCATTATACAGTATCTATGATAATCCATTTATATCATTTTCTACAATTCTACGATAATTACAGACCAAAAGTTTCTTTGATAATTTCACTCTTACTTGGTCCTTTCTTCTTTTCGCTCTGTTTTTTTACTTTATATACCCCCGTATTATTGGTATTAGCGGTTCCAGACGAGTAATTATTCATAAAGTCTTCATTCTCTTCGTGAAGCTCTGGTAATATTCGCGTCATAGGCTTGTCGATAACCAATAACATATGGTCTGATTTCAATAGTTTTCTATATTCCTGTATAGATAGATTTCCGTAAAACTTATCCAATAAGTAGTATGGATTAGGTGCCGGCTTAATATTCTTTTTGAAATTATAAACTTTCCCGTAGATTTGATTTAATAAATGGTATCTCTCAAATTTGATAGAATCATCTATATTTTCTTTCATTAAATACGCAGCCGCACATTCGGGGCGGCAAAATGAACCATAACCCTGCATTTGATTATCTAAATTATGCTTGGGAATATAACAAGAAGGGTTATCATATTCATACGTACACCAAAAACACGCAGAATTTTTGTCAGGATAATCAGATTTATATAATTGTAATTTAATCTCCTTCAATTTCATATTAATATCTTTCATACTTATATTGTCGGTATCTGTAATATCCGAAGTTATATTACCGGTAGCCTGTTCGCTGCGTCCGTTACATATACTACACGTATTATTTTCAGATAAACGTAATTCATTATGATCGATATTGGGTAATATATCTCGTTCGACAGAACCGTATGCAGAAAAATTGTTACCAACTGTAGTATCATAACTAGTGACCGTTGGAGGCGCTAATGGATTGTATTGTAATGGGTCATTTACATAATGAGATATGTTGGTGTTGTGAGACGACATATCATCCATAGAACATTTTAAATGTAGAATAATATTAGTAATATTATTGATTTCATCGTTGATATCATCCTGTTTGACTATTAACTTCCCGCCTTTAGGTTTTCGTCCTCGTTTCTTAGGAATTTTTTCTTCTATAGTTGCGTCTATAGTATTATCTATTGTTTCAGACTTCTTCTTGCGCCCTCTTTTTTTTTTAATAGGTTCTTCTGGTGGCAATTCCATAATGCGCTTTATATAAATCAGTCAAATAACTTTATATTGTTTAATAAATGTATTTGGCATATACTGTCCAAAAAGAAAAGGGGTATTATCAGTATATTTATTATAATGGTTTTAGTTACAATAACATTCGCGACACATAGGAGCATAATTACTCGAACCAATAACCACTTGTTGTTCCTCTGTAGATAACCTCTTAGAAAAGATTGCGTGCCCTTTGCATTTAATACATTTCGCTTTTAATTTTATAATATTGTCACATAATGGTATCAAGTCTAATAGTTTACCAAATTTATTACGCTGGAAGTCTCCATCTAACCCGCATATATACACTTTCTTTTTATATGTTTCAACCAGTTCATATACCGTCTCGTACACGTCTGGAAAGAATTGTCCTTCATTAATAAGTATAATATCAAAATTTTGTATCATATCTTCTTCACACACTTCTTTGATGGTGTTTGAAAATACACACGGTATCATAACCTGGTCGTGTGTAGATAACATAGAGTCGTGATACCTCGTATCGGCACTAAAATTAATAACCTTAATATTTTTATTGTTAGCATATTCTGTATTATACGTGTCTATCAAACGAGTAGTTTTTCCAGAAAACATAGGTCCAATGATTAATTCTAAATATCCACTAGTTATGTTAGACATCTCTTATATTGTCTTGTAGATAATTACTATATGATTTTTATAAAATATAAACCAACTTACTAAAATCAATTTTTAGATATTCTGGTTGAACTGACATAAATGGGAAATTCTATATAATCTATATGACAAGTATTTCTCAAAGCGTTCCGTGGGTCGAGAAGTATCGTCCGAGTGACTTTTCAAATATCGTATTAGACCCTACAAATCGAGCTATATTTAAAAACATAATTAATAAAGATTATTTTCCAAATTTATTATTTTATGGACCTCCGGGGACTGGAAAAACAACCACAATTATTAATTTAATAAATGAACATCAACGAAAACATAGTAAGATAAATAAAGAAAATGTTATACATTTGAACGCGTCAGATGAACGTGGTATTGACATTATTCGTAATCAAATTCAGCAATTTGTAAAATCCAACAGTTTTTTTGAAGTAGGTATTAAATTTGTAATATTAGATGAAGCTGATTATATGACAAAGAACGCACAACAAGCATTGAAATATTTAATGCAATCAACAAATTATAATGTTCGGTTCTGTTTAATATGTAATTATATAAGCAAATTAGTTACCTCATTACAAAGTGAATTTATATGCGTGAGGTTTGACCAGTTACCTGAATCCGAAATCTACAATTTTATAAATAATGTATCCAATGCGGAAAAGTTACAATTGTCCGAACGTGATATACAAACTATTCAAAAAACATATAGGTCAGATATTCGTAGTATGATAAATTTTATACAATTGAATCAAAATTTATCAGAATGGAATGGTAGTATTATTACAAATGATAGTTGGAATAAAATATATGAGCTTCATCGGTTAGAACACGTAACAGAATTAAAAGATTTTATTCAATATATCAGTATACAATATAACATAGACAAGAAAGGAATAATGATAAAGTATTTCAATTATATTATTCGCAATAAGATTCATAATATAACCCCATTATTCTTAGATAATATAGAAGTAATAACTCATTCAGATAATTCCGACTTAAACTCGATAATAGAGTACTTTTGTGTAAACTTTACTGGAAGCTACATATAAAATTGAAATAATATAAACGTATCTATATTGTTTTAATAGTAAATATAATGGATGATATGATTGACGATGAATGGAATAATTTCATATCCGGTCAAGATACAAATGAGTATGATTTTACGTCACTTACTATGCCGTCAACCAATAATAAAGATGATAGCAGTTATAGTAAGGTGAATAACGATCGTGTACCAGAAATTATCGGAGATGTTCCTATATGTGAAGATTTATATATATCAACAACAACAAAGGTATTGTTTTTAAATCAACCTATAGATATTCAAAGTATATTTTGGAAAATTCCTATCATTGATTATTGGAAACCAGAAGAAGGTGTAATTAAAAAACAAATCAAAATTGTTTCAAAAACACGCGAAGAATTGGAACATTACAATCGTAAATTAGAAACTATAACTTATTATAATGAAGTTATCATTAAACAGATCAATACCCCCGACGCCAGACGAATAAAATTCAAAGATGAACGAAAAATAACTATAGGTATGTCTAAAAAGGACATAATGACATGCCGAGGTAAAGTAAAAAATGCGTTTTACAATTGCTTTGCTCTAATTCTAAGATTTAACTTTCAAGATAAATACCGCGAAATTCATGTGAAAGTGTTTAACACTGGTAAACTAGAAATTCCAGGAGTATTAAACGTCCAAATATTAAATATTGTAAAAGATATGATTATAAAACTATTGCTTCCATATATTGTCGATATCCCGTTAGAATTTCTACCACACGACATAGAAAATAATGTTTTAATAAATTCAAATTTTAATTGTGGGTTTTATATTGATCGTGATAGGTTACATAGTATATTGCGTAGTTCAGCATATAATATAGAAACCGCATACGATCCGTGTAGTTATCCTGGGGTAAAATGTAAATATTATTTCAACCACGAAATTGGTTTTGATACAGACCAACAGTGTGGGAAATTATTACACTCAGATAGAACTATGAAAATGAGTGAACTTGACAATGCTAAAAAATATTCAGAGATATCATTTATGATATTTCGTACAGGTAGTTGTCTTATAGTAGGTAATTGTTCGGAACGTATATTAAGATTTGTGTATGATTTCATTAAACAAATTCTACAAGACGAATATTATAATATTGCGGTAAAGAATGCGGTTTCAGACCAAAAAATAAAGAAAGAAAAAGTTAGAAAAAAGACGATTACATTAACCCGTGAATACTTAGATAAAATATTGAAGTAATCATTCATATAAATCTAATCATATAACCAATTTACAAAGTCATTTGTGCTAAGTGTATTAAATTTCTGTTTAAATACATTATTACCAACTGATATTTTTTTAAAGACAACTTCATTCTTTTCTTGTTCGGTAATTGAACCACTACGTATGCGTTTATTTTTTTCACTTTTAGATAACATTTTACGTAATAAATCAATATACTTTTCTTTGCTGACTGGAAAATGTTGATGTATATATTCTAGATAATACGTAGTAAAGTCTAATCGTTCAATATTTAATAAATACATTTTAAAAAAACGTTCGCATATTTCAAGTCTAAACTCAAAATCATATAAATAATTATTCCAACATAATACTGTATTTACGAACTTTGAGATACGTATAAATAGGGTTCTCCATTCTTTATCATTAATGTTAACTTGTTCGGAAGAGTGACTCATAATATTAATTAGTGCATTTGTCTTTTCGCTTTCATTTCCATCGTGAATATCAAAAATCGCTTTTTTATAGACGAACATAATCGCATCTTTATGATTCAATCCATTTATAAATTGAGATTTATTTACTTGCTCTATATATTCTATAAAGTAATGATATGTCTGTTGTGCTTGATAGTATGCCTTATCTATTTGTTTAGTTTTTAATAACGTGTATTCAAAAACGCGATGAATAGCATTTATACCTACTGACAAGCTTTGATTAGAATGCTTTGAATTAATTATTACATCGGATAATTTTATTTTATCGATATAATCCGTTAAAACGTCATAATACGTTTCTATAATCTGTTGCTTATTTGTTTTATACCCGCTCATTAATGGTTACATATTACGTATATTTAAGATTTGAGAAATACACTAAAATACTACTAAATATTATATACTTAATAAATTAACTATTTAAAGTGGTATCGATAGTAATACTATATATTATAAAATGCAAGATACTTCTAATACTATTACCCCCACTAGTAATCATAGATTACCTGAAAACGCAACAATGCAGCATGTTGCCAAGTTATCAATCATTGATGATAAACCTATAATGATGGATTACTGGACGTCATCTCTTGATAAAGAGTCATTAATTGGTGTTAAAGAAACACAAGAGAAATTGCTAGTCAAGAGTGAAGATGAATACACTAGTCCGATAACAAAGATTTTTAAATCTGGGTCAGAGTTTATTATCGTAACCGAAAATTCTATTTATTTGGTTGATAAAGATATCCCTACTAAGCGAATTTCATCTTAAGTAGATTATAAAATATTCTTTTTTGCGAAGAATATTTTAAGGTAGTCCGTCTAATAGATGCGCGCGCTGTGTGTCCGTTAATACATTAGGAAAGTTAATGTTAAATATAAATGTCAGATTCCCAATACACCCGTTTTTCTTCATTCCAAGTCCTTTAAAAACTTGAGTTTGTTTATCTTTTATTATAGTAATTGGATTATTATTATTAATAGACAGTTTTTTCCCATTTAAATGCGTGAATTCAAACGAAAATCCACATAATGCTTCTTTCAAAGACAATTCTTTATTGCAAAATAAATCTAAACCTTGTCTCTTAAAAATAGTAGTATTATTTACATTAATAACAATTTTTACGTCTCCTTTACCATATTGGTTTTGATTTCCAATTCCCTTTAATTGTATTGTTTCATTATGATTAACTCCTTCAGGTATTTCAACCATTAATTTTTCAACTTCTGGTTTTTTACTATTACCGTGTTGAACCCAACGTTCAATCTCTATCGGAACAGAACATCCTGAGTATGATTGTTCGAAAGTTATGTTAACGTTTTTTGTCATCATAGGCGGAGGTCCCATACTTGAATTGCTAGTAAAAACGTGTGTCGTGGAGTTTCCATTTCGGAATACCTGAACGTTTGGCATACCCGGGTGAACCGGTCTACCGTTAAACATCATGTTAAATATATTATCAATGTCGCCAAAACCGTGATTAACATTTGTATTCATCTGCTGGTGAAAATTGTTTTGTCGCACCCCATTTAACTCATTGTCATACTTTTGTTTTTTATCATTGTCACTTAGTATTTCATATGCTTGATTTATCTCTTGGATTTTAGTTATTGCTTCTTTACTTGAGTTTCTGTCCGGATGATATTTTAACGAAGCACTACGATATGCTTTTTTTATTTCAATCTCGGATGCGGTTTTAGGTACCCCTAATATTTCATAATGGGAAGGCATTTATATTAATACCATAATATGTCTTTAATATTTTAAATATAAATGATATAAATTCATAAAAATATATTATATACCATAAAATATGAGTTCAAACGTAAATGGCACATTTATTAATAAGTATAAACCATACCATATAAAAGATTTTTACATAAGTGATACATTGAAATCAACATTACAAACGCTCATTTCGATTGATAATTTAAATTTGTTATTTGTAGGTAATTCTTGTTCGGGAAAAACCACTTTATTATATGCGATTATACGTGAATATTATGGATTATCTAAGAATGATTCATTCCCAGAATATAATACATTGTTTATCAATAACCTAAAAGAACAGGGAATACAGTATTTTAGAACTGAGATGAAAACTTTTTGTCAATCAAGAAGTTCGATTCACGGTAAGAAAAAAATGGTAATTATAGATGATATCGACAGCATCAACGAACAAAGCCAACAGGTATTTAGAAATTATATCGACAAATACAAGAACAATATTCATTTTATTTCTGTATGTGGGAATCTTCAAAAGGTAATAGAAAGTATTCAATCAAGAACTCATATTATTCGGATTGATCAACCTACACAAACCGATATTGCGTGCATTATGAATAAAATTATAGAAACCGAGAAAATCATTATAGATGAAGAATCGAAAGAATATCTATTGAAAATAGCAGATAATTCTATTCGTCTAATGATCAATTATATTGAAAAGGTTTACATATTAGATATGCCTATAACCATAGAGTTATGTAAAAACCTTGTATCTACGATATCAGACGATATACTTGAACAATACATAACCCATATTCGTAATAATGAATTACATAAAGCAATATATACCTTATATCGTATCTTTGATTATGGATATTCAGTTATAGACATTCTGGATTACTTTATTTCATTTGTAAAACAAACATCAATTCTAAGTGAAGACATCAAATACGAAATTATACCATTTTTATGTAAGTATATTACTATCGTCCATAATGTCCATGAAGATGAAATTGAACTAGCTTTGTTTACTAATAACTTACATTCGCTACTGACATAAAGACAAATTTCTGTATATAAATATTATGGCAGACGACAATACAATTAATTGTAAAGAATTAGATAGTGTAGTGACAGGCGTATTGCGTCAGTTTGTAGGTCGCGCTAACTTTGGACAACTGAAATATGGTACTAATTTAGATCGTACTGATCTATCGACATTAGATTGGATACAGCACGCACAAGAAGAACTAATGGATGGTATTTTGTACTTAGAGAAATTAAAACAGCAGCATACTATTCAAAAACACGACGAAGTGTAATATATAGTGTCAATATTTAGGGGGATATATATATATATAAAGTATTATATAATCAAAATTTAATGAACTCTCAGATATTTAAAGAGAGCGTACCATTGAATATATTATATAATTTACTTGATAAAATAGCACTAAAAAAAGATAATTATTATTTAATTGATATGAACGCCTATAAAAAAATGATATATAACGAACATCATATAGAATTTTGTAACACCTTGAAGGATTTTTACCACCAAGGTAAGCATTTTTATTTGGAAAGAAAAATGACATATAACTCATTCACTACGATTATACGTCAAATATGCAAACAAGAAGCAATTATGTTTACATCCAAAATTAATTATAATAAATCAAAATATAACATAGATTACACCATATTTTATTAACTAGTCGTGTATACGCCTGTGTAGATTTTATCCACGAAAAAATAAAATACTATTATATATCTACAACATAATGTTATTTAGTTCAAAAAACACATCAACATACTTTTTCACATTAAGTATTGTTTTTGTTGCAAGTTACTTCGCAAATAAATATAAACAAACATTTGAAACGAATGATGATTATGAATTAATCAAGAAATATTTACTCAACGATTCTCCATTATACGGATACAATCGCCCAAAAATCTGGATTCATACCAAATATGAAGTAAATGCTAGAAAATGGAAAGATTTTTATTCTCGTAATACTACCGATTTGAATCAGCCATATATTCATTTAACTATAAAGACGATTATCGACCAGTGTGGTAAAGATTTTAACATCTGCCTAATAGACGACGACTCATTTAGTAAATTACTTCCTTCTTGGGATGTTGATTTAACTAAGGTAGCTGGACCTAATAAAGCGCATTTACGTGAATTAGGCATTCTTCAGTTAATCTATTTTTATGGTGGTATGACTGTGCCTAATTCATTCGTCTGTACTAAAAACCTAAAACAGTTTTATGATAACGGTGTCGCGTGGAATAAGCCATTTGTATGTGAAAATATTAACCGCAATACAAACCTTCTTAAGAGCTCTGGAAATAAAATGTTTTCCCCAGACGTATCATTCATAGGCGCATCAAAGAACGACCCAGTTATATTGGAATTAGTCGAATATTTAAAGACACGTAATAGTTCAGGACATTATTCAAATGAGAACGAATTCGTAGGTGATGTGTCTTATTGGTGTGAAAACGCAATTGAAAATCAACGAATGAATTTACAAGGGGGCGAGTTGATTGGTATCAAAAGTAACCAAGGAAAACAAATCATACTTGAAAATTTAATGGAAGAAGCTTATATTCAATTTCATTCTGATTCATATGGTATTCTAATACCTGCGGATGAAATTTTAAGACGACCTAAATACCAATGGTTCGCAGTGCTATCATCTGAAGCAGTATTAAACACGAATGCTATTATTTCCAAACATTTACTAGCTAGTATCGCTGATAGTGAAGATATGTATCGTCAAGATAAAGAATTACGTAGTGTAGTTACCATATAAGTTTAAAAAATACAATATAAACATTTGTGTATTATATTGTATAATGGAGGAACAAATTGAACCCAAAGCCATAAAACATTCGTTTGATGAATGTATTAGTAAATCAGCGGATACCATAAATAATCTATATACCCGGTATAAGGATGATGAATGGATGACCGCCAAAATTTATTCGTATATTAATAACCAACTTACAAATGTCATTGATAATATCAAAAATACACACGAACAACGTTTGTCTCGTATAGAGGAATTAACAAACGAGCAAGACAATTTTATCCATTCGTTTTTAAGTGATAATCAATACTTTTTTAATTCAGCAACCGATAGATTTTTCTATTATGATGGGGTGCACTATCAAATCATTAGTGAAGATGATATTTTACATAAAATTTTAACCACAATCACAAGAGGCAAAAACCTAATGACTTGGAAACAGAGAACCAAAATTCATATTATGAAACGAATAAAGGATACAAGTCTAATTTCAAGTATACCCGAATCAACGACTATTCAATCTGTTATTGACGCATTGTATCCAACCATATTCGCAACCCGGAATCAAGCCAAATATTTTCTTACCATTATTGGTGACAATATCCATCGTAAAAATTCAAATCTAATTCATTATATTAAACCATCATCTCGTCAGTTTATCAGAGAATTAAATTCTGTTTGTCAATTCTTAATTGGCATTACTATAGGTCAGACTTTCAAAAATAAATATCACGATCATTCGTATACTGATTGTCGTTTAGTTCCGATTAACGATACGGTTCGTTACGAACATGTTTGGAACAAAATTATACATAATTTATCATTAGACTTGCTATGCGTAGCATCTCATTATTCATTACGATATGGTTCTTCTGATGAATTTGTAACGTCATATAGTAATGACGACGAAATGTTGTTTTCAGCATTTTACGTAAAAAATATGGATCCTAATATGCTTATTACCACCTTTATTACTGAATATCTAGACATCACTTTACCAGACAAAAATACAATAAGTAATATTGTACCAGAAAATCAAGATGGCATAATTCGTGCCCCACAAATTACTTGGAAAAATATGCAATATCTATGGAAACATTTTCTTGATACGAAAAACCTACCCCCTATTATGTTTTTAAATACATTTAAAAATGCTCTCCAACAGAAACTTAGTATATATTATTCTGACGACCAAGATTCATTCATAGGAATATGTAGCAAGCATTTACCTGCCATTCAAAAATTTCTACACTTTTGGGATGTGACAATTGTTCTTGATAGTTCCGAGTGTGATTTTGAAATTGAGGAAGTTGTTTCATTATTCAAGAAGTGGTGCAATATTAACAATATTGGAAGTGTTAATATGAATGATAAACAGATTATTGATTTAATACAATATTTCTTTCCAACAATTGAGATTGAACGTGATAAATATATTTCGGGTATTTGTTGTGATTTATGGGATAAACAACAAGATATTCAAACCGCATTAGATAGTATGAAAGAACTAATTCGGAGTAAAAAGAGCAATACTGGGGTATCGTCACCAGGATTAAATCATCATATTTCTATTTATGACGCATATACATACTATTGTAAGTTTTATTCATCAGGGTCTTCATTAATAGTAAGCAAGACCTACTTTGAAAAGTACATTTTTGAGAATTTTGAAGAGTATATTATTGATAATAAATTTTTGTCATATGAGTGGTATATTCTCTAAATTGTAGTATAGTTATATTATCAAATTATGCTACAATTAATCCTTTTTTTCTTTCTTATTTTTACGGGTCTTGCTCTTCTTTACATATCCAAACTTTCCTTTCTTTGCTGAATATCCGTGTTTCTCTAAACGCATTTCCTTCTTTGCGGTTTCGTGTTTTTTTGCTGAAACAAGTCTTCCCCATTTATTCATTAATATATCGTCTTTTGTAAGACCCGCCTTTGTTTTATATGCGGTTCCATTATGAACTTGTTCTCTTGAACCAAATAATTCTTTGTATTTCTTTCCTTTTACAGTATAAGTTCCATCTTCAGCGCGAACAGGACGTTTCATTGGTGTGTTCTTATATACATTCTGTATATTTTTTTTAGTTTTCTTTCCACCTTTTGTAGGTGTATTAAATCCAAATAAACCTGGACCTCTTGGGGCTTCATCGTCACTTTCATCATAATTTCCAAATAAACCTGGACCTCTTGGGGCTTCATCGTCACTTTCATCATAATTTCCAAATAAACCAGGCCCTTTTTTCATAGGTGTTTCTACTACATTTCGCCCCATTTTTTGTGATTTTTCTACTTTTGGAGGACCAGCTTCATTTTGTATTAATTCTATAAATTTTAAATTATGTTTATCACATATTATTACTTCCGGGTCAAGGTCATCATCTCCTAATATTGAAACTCCGTCCATATGATTAGCCGCATATCCAGCATATCCTTTTTTACATAGGTACATAGATAAAGCATTATCTTTACCTGAAATAGATTTACGTTTATGGTCGTTGTGAAATCCATAATTTTCATCCAATATCGTTTGTATGTTTAACGGTGCGTTTTCGTGTAAGGTTTCATTCGGTTTGTCTATTGCTATTAATCGTAGCTCCTTATTTGTCTCAAATTTGAGTACTTTTCCTGTTTTGTTCGCATACTTTTTTGCGTAGTTATTTGTTAGTGCAAAAAATGTATGATGTCTTTCTTGTAACAGTTCTGGTGTGAATATACGATTACTCCCGTGGTATAATACAGTTCCTTTGGGTATAATATAATATGTAATATCGTCTTCAGTAATTGTTTCAAAGTTAAACTCTTCTGGATTATTCATTATATATTATATTATGATTTTTTCTTATACTTCCTCTAATTGATGTAAAATATCTTCTTCATCTGTCTGGAATACTTCTTTCAATGGTATATCTAAAGTATAGATAGAATCACCCGCAAATTGTATTTTTTCTACACCACTTCCAGTAAATGCGTTCTGGTAAACATTGGTAACATTATAAGTATTTCCATTTACGTCATCTATTGTAGGAGGGATTATAATACTACCTGTTAAATTATTCCCTAAAACGGTGCCATTAGCAAGGTCAGTTGTATTATTACCTATTGCAACTTCTGTGCTTGATATTATAGTATATACCCATAATCGCTTAATTGTTATGACAAATTGGATGGTATATTCATTAACCGTAATTGTTATTGGATACGTGTTATTTGAACCATATGAAAATACATGATTGCTTACTAATTTATCATTGTTAATTGAGAACAAGTTGCTATCAACCGTATATGTAAAATTAGTGGTATCGGTGTCGGGTATGGTTAATGTTCCTATTTCATGACCTATTTCATAACCTTCATATATTTCAGTTCCTGATAGTTGAATATTATTAACAATAACAGGAGCGTATGATTGATGTAAAATATATGGGTCGTTTGTCTGGGTTATTCTGAAAAATTGTTTTAGTCGTTCATTAAAATTATATGTTATATTGTTGCCAGAAAATATTATTTTTTCTATACTACTTCCAGTAAATGCGTTCTGATAAATATTGATAATATCGTATGTATTTCCATCTATGTCATTTATTGTTGGAGGGATTATAATACTACCTGTTAAATTAGTCCCTAACACTGTGCCATTCGCAAGCTCAGCTGTATCATTACCAATAGCGACTTCTGTGCTTGATATGATTGTATATACCCATAATCTCTTAATTGTTATGACAAATGAGGTGGTATCGCGTATCATTGTTCCATCGGAAGAAGTAATTGTTATTGGATACATGTTATTTGAACCATATGAAAATACATGATTGCTTACTAATTTATCATTGTTAATTGAGAACAAATTGCTATCAACCGCATATGTAAAATTAGTGGTATCGGTGTCGGGTATGGTTAATGTCCCTATTTCTTGACCTATTTCATAACCTTCATATATTTCAGTTCCTGTTATTGTTAATGTTCCATTATCAGAACCGCTAGTAAAATTCACATTTATATTAGCAGTTGCTATATTACTTGTTAATCCATAATTATCCTTTACATAATAAGAAAATGTATCAACACCCAAATACCCATTCACAGGAGTATACTTAATATTATTACTAATTAAATCTGTGTTTTGTAAAACATCTAATACGCCATATTGAGGAAGTGTTTCGATTACATATTGAATATAACTAGAACTAGTCTCATCTATATCAACATCATATCCATTTAATTCGATTAAACTATTGATAGCATTAAATTCTACAATTGTATTTATATCATATGCGATTGGTGCGTGATTTTCCGCAATGATTATACTACTTAATGTAATAACCATCTCAGAAGTAGGCGCTGTTACAAAGTCCCCTGCGTTCTTTGTTTCCACTTCTCCACTATTAATGGATACATTAAATGTATCTTTTGTCATCTGTTCTATTATTAATATATCATTTTCCAAATTGACTATGACTTTGTTACCAGGGATTGTATTTACATACATAGCTGAATTTTCAAGATTGTCGGTAAGATTCACACTGAACGGATTTTCAGATGTAGAAGTAGAACCGTCTATTATTCTAACATTATCTATATTAGATGCTAACTGTGGGAATGGCAACGCATCAATGGGTATATATAAATCTAATTCTGTATCATTTATAGAAGTGACATTATAATTGGTTATTATAGCACTTATATTTGACTTAACATTATCGCGTTTTTCTTGTTCTGTTGCGTTATCTGTATCATCAATTACAATGTTTACATATGTACTATCCAATTGAGTGTATGAAATTGGGACACCATCTATTATAATATCTATAGGTTCGGGTAAACTAGATGGTAGTTCATTTACAATCACATTATAACCAACGTCGTTCGGTAATATTACAATTGAAAAACGAGTAACCGCAAACACGTTTGCAGTGTTATACGCAATCAATGTAATCATCGCAGAACCAGAAATATTATTATATGTAGTTGTTAACTCATATCCATCTACAGTTGCCGTAACTAAGTCCAGATTATCAGAAATCGCGGTGATTGTCGATATTCCATACACGTCAACAAATGTATTTGATAAGTTAAATGTGTTACTACTCGTACCCGGATTAATAACAATTGGGGGTAATATATTTACTACCGGAGGTTTTGGAAAAGGGATGACAATATTCTTAGAAAACCTATAAGTTCCATCACTCGTCGATATACGTACCGATAAACTGTCATCGATTGATGTAGTTGGAAATACAGTATTCGTATATAGTTTGTCACCTTCTATGTAAAAAAGAGAAGTATCATCAATCGTATATACAAATGAAAACGAATTGACATCTTTGCTACTTATACGTGCGATTTCAGTTCCTATAGGTGAATTAACAACTAACTTATATGATGATAAAAATATGTCGGTTGGTCCAAATGTAGAAGCTAATGTTTTATTTACACTATACTTAGATGATTTAGCTAGCTGCGATAATCGTGTGCTTCGTGTTATCATTTTATTATTGCTAGAACTAGATATTTTGGAATTATCCGTTCTAGATACGCGGGGATTCGCACTAAACATTTTTGGCATTTTAATTAGGCCCCTATTATAGAATGATTAGAAAATTGAAAAGACTTAAGATGTAACTGTAATAAACAAATACTCCTATACTAATTATAGTAATAATGTCTTCCAGCACTAGTAATCTTGCCACCCAATATCAACGTAAAACTGATAAACAACATATTCTGGATAATCCAGATACGTATATCGGTTCTGTTGAAAATGTAGATTCACAAATGTGGGTTTATGACGATGAAACAAATAAGATTGTCTTGCGTGACATTGAATATATCCCGGGCCTTTACAAATTATTTGATGAAGGTATTGTGAATTGCCGAGATCATGTGATTCGTATGATACATTCACCTCTACTTGATAAAAAATTCGTAACTTATATTGAAACTAACATTGATGAAGATGGAACTATCACTATGACAAATGATGGTAATGGAATTGACATTGCTAAACATCCAGAGTATGACCTTTGGATTCCTGAGATGGTTTTCGGTCATCTACGCACATCTACTAACTATAATAAGGATGAAAAACGCATTGTTGGCGGTAAGAATGGATTTGGGTTCAAGTTAGTTTTGATTTGGTCTTTGTATGGAAGAGTTGAAACTATCGACCATACACGAGGATTGAAATACGTCCAAGAATACAGCGATAATCTAGATAATATTTCCCCACCAGTTATTACTAAGGTTCCTAAAACAACTAAACCATATACAAAGGTGTCGTTTCGTCCGGATTACGCACGCTTGGGAGTTCAAGGATTAACACACGATATGCTTATGCTTTTGAAGAAGCGTGTATATGATATTGGCGCGGTAACAGACCATTCAGTCAAGAAAATCAAGGTAATGTGTAATAATGATATCATTCCAGTTAAGAACTTTCAACAATATATTGACTTATACATTGGTGGCAAGGATACTTCTAAGCGTGTATACGAAACTAAAGATGAACGATGGGAATATGCGGTAGCACTTTCACCTACTCACGAATTTACTCACGTATCCTTTGTAAATGGAATTTGTACTTTCAAGGGTGGGAAGCACGTTGACTATATTACAAGTCAGATTACACGTAAGTTATGTGATTATATTGAAAAGAAAAAGAAGGTGAAGGTCAACCAATCCGCTATTAAAGAGCAGTTGATGTTGTTTGTTCGATGTGATATTGTAAACCCATCATTTGATAGTCAAACTAAAGATTATATGAATACACCTTTTGCTAAGTTCGGTTCGTCTTGTACGGTATCTGATGGGTTTATTGAGCGCGTGGCAAAGATGGGGGTGATGGACACAGCGTGTTCCCTCACGGAGGCAAAGGATAATAAACTCGCTAAGAAAACGGATGGTTCTAAAACGAAATCTGTTCGTGGTATTGCTAACTTCATCGATGCTAATTTGGGGGGAACTTCACAATCAAAGGACTGTGTTCTTATTTTATGCGAGGGACTTAGTGCTATGTCCGGTATTGTATCTGGATTGTCAAGTGAAGATAGAAACACGATTGGCATTTATCCATTGAAAGGTAAGTTGTTGAATGTTCGTGGAGAGCAAATTAAGAAAATTAGTGAAAATAAAGAAATCAATGATATTAAAAAGATTCTAGGATTGGAAACTGGTAAGGAATATGAGTCAATTGATGACGTGAATCAGTATTTGCGATATGGTAAAATTATGTATATGACCGACCAGGATTTAGATGGGTCACATATCAAGGGACTTTGTATCAATCTCTTTCATAGTGAATGGGCGTCATTGGTAAGGATACCTGGGTTCATCTCGTTTATGAATACACCTATTCTTCGTGCTAAAAAGGGCGCTCAAGTCAAGTTGTTCTACAATGACGGTGAGTATAACCAATGGAAGGAAACATTTGAAAATGGAGTTCCTACTGGATGGACGGTAAAGTATTTTAAGGGTCTTGGAACATCTACCTCAGCTGAATTCAAAGAATACTTCGCAAACAAGAAGGTGGTTGACTTTGTTTACTCCGGACAACATAGCGACGATACGATTGATAAGATTTTCAATAAGAAGAGAGCAGATGATAGAAAGAAATGGTTGGAGCAATACGATAAGGATTCCTATCTTGATACAAGCAACCCATCAGTTCAATACGAGCAATTTATCGACCAAGAGATGATTCATTTCAGCACATATGATTGTGCTCGGTCTATTCCTAATATGGTTGATGGTTTGAAGATTTCACTTAGAAAGATTCTATTCTCAGCGTTCAAGCGTAAGTTAACATCTGAGATTAAAGTAGCACAATTTTCAGGCTATGTATCAGAGCATAGTGCGTATCATCACGGTGAGGCAAGTTTAAATGGTGCTATTGTAAATATGGCACAGAATTTTGTAGGTTCTAATAACATTAACCTTCTTGAACCAAACGGACAGTTTGGAACCAGATTACACGGTGGAGATGATAGTGCTTCAGAGAGATATATCTTCACTATGTTAAACTCACTCACTCGATCGCTATTTCCTGACGCAGATGATTCTGTGTTGAATTATCAAAATGACGATGGCACAATTGTAGAACCCGATTATTATGTTCCTATTATTCCATTCGCACTAATTAATGGTATTTCAGGTATTGGCACAGGTTTCTCGTGTAGTATTGCTCCTTACAATCCAAGCACGATTATTGAATACCTAAAGAATAAGCTGTCTAAGAAGGATGTCAGTTCTGTTGAATTCCTACCTTACTATGAAGGCTTCAAGGGAACTGTAAGTAAAATCGCCGAACAAAAATACCTAATCAAGGGTGTATATGAGAAGATTGCCGATGATAAGGTGCGTATTACAGAACTACCAGTAGGCACGTGGACTATGTCATATACATCTTTCCTTGAATCACTCGTAGATGGTGTTACTGATAAAAATGGTAAGAAGTCTAGTCCATTACTTCGTGACTTCACCTCTATTTCTACAGAAGTTACTGTTGACTTTACTGTGGTTTTCCCTCGCGGAAAGTTGGCACAACTAGAAGGTGAAGTTGACGCAAATAATTGTAATGGAGTGGAAAAGTTGTTGAAGTTATTCACTACAGTAAGCACTACGAATATGCATATGTTTAACTCTGAATGTAAACTTCACAAATACTCATCACCTGAAGAAATTATCAATGATTTCTATGGAGTTCGTATTGGACTGTATCACAAAAGAAAGGCTTATCTAATCGCAGAGATGGAGAAGAAACTAGTTCGTCTATCCAACAGAGCAAAGTATATTCAAGAAACTTTGGCTGGAACTGTTGATTTGAGGCGAAAGAAGTCCGAACAAGTTACAGAACTTCTAACAAAGAAGCAATACGCAACTATTGACGGAGATTTTAAATACCTCATCAAGATGCCTATGGATTCAGTAACTGAAGAAAATGTTACAAACATTATGAAAGAAAAAGAAACTACCGAACAAGAGTTGGATACTCTCAAGAAAACAACTGTAGAAAAGATGTGGACGGTCGAACTAAATACATTAGAAAAGGAATACACAAAGTACAAGACAAAGCGTGAAAAGATCCAGATTGGAGAAGGCACAAAAACTAAGTCACAAGCAGCTTCGAAAAAGAAGGTTGTTATCAGAAAGAAAAAGTAAATAATATTTCATCAGCTTATTGAATAAAGTCATAAAAAATATATTGTATATATATTTTTTATTTGGTATGTAGCGTAATTATAGCATAGTTGTTTCAAATATTTTACTGGTTACAAGATATGGGTCACAATTAGAACTTGGTCGTCTATCTTCGAAATAACCCTTTTTATTCTTTACATTCGCATTTCCTATACGAATAGATGCTCCTCGATTTGCCGTTCCAGATGTAAACTTATCATATGAAGCAGTTTCGTGTTCTCCTGTCATTCGTTTTTCATTTCCACTACCATATACCTCCATATGCTCCTTGTGTTTTTTTGATAATTTATCAATCGCAGTCATTATATAGTATAAGCCATTCTCATCACGAGTGCCTTCACGCATTTGTTTTGTGCTGTAATTAGTATGACATCCAGACCCATTCCAATCACCTGACAATGGTTTGGGTTCTATGTTTATGATTACATTATGTGTTTCCGCAATCTTTTGTAAAAGATAACGAGCCATCCATAAGTTATCGCCAGCTTCTATTCCTTCGCAAGGTCCTATTTGATATTCCCATTGTCCTGGAGCTACTTCCGCATTAATACCTGATATAGTAATCCCATAATTTATACATTCTAATAAGTGTTCTTCTGCTATTTTACGTCCAAACGCATTTTCAGCACCTACACTACAATAATATTGTCCTTGTGTTTTATTTTCGTCATATCCCAATGGTTTATTTGTTTTGGGGTCTATTATAAAATATTCTTGTTCTATACCAAACCATGGTTCCGCATAAATTTTTTTATTAAATATTTTGCTCGCATTATTACGATTGTTTGTTTTTAATGGTTCACCTAATGGAGTATATGTATCACATAACACCAACATATGAAATAAGTCGTTTCTTGACATGAACATACGTCTTGGTTTCATTATTACTTCTGATTCAGACCCGGAACTTTGGTTTGTTGAACTACCATCATAGTTCCATTCAGGAATGTCTTCCACATTGATGGTATCAATACTCGTGTTGGGAATTACCTTTATTTTTGAGCGTAATTGATAATCATTATCTATCCACACATATTCTAATCGTAACGCCGACATTATTATAACATTATTGTAATGATTTGTTTATGTATTTTTTGTAACACTATAGAAAATTGATATCTTACCATCTATTCATATATAATAAAACAATACAATATAATAATGGAAGAACTATTACTCAAAGGTTACCTCTATAGGTTTAAGATGTCCGGAACTAGACAGTTTACAGCAAGATTTGATGAGATTTCCGGAACGGGGAACACATTATTTGTTACAGAATATACTGACGAAAACGGACACGTTCCTGGCGTAAGAACTTTACCGTTTCAATGGATAAAGGGCATAGAGTTGATAGAAGAAGAACATAATGAAATTGAAACTATATCATTAGATACAGTTCATAATAAAAATAAACATAAAAAATCAAAACCACCTAAGATGGTAAATAATTTCATAGACTAACAAAAATATCAGTATAATATAACATATGTTTTCTGTACAAAAAAGAACACTTCTTTTTTTACTCGCGTGTATACCTGCTAGAATTATATTAGCAGTATTACCTTTATATATAGAGACATCGTTTCTACCATATTATGGGTTGTTGCTATTATTACCTACTTTAGGATTCCTCTATCTATATTTCAATAATTTACGATTAAATGCGGTTGAAGCGGGAGGACATACTTGGTGGGCGGATTATCGTTTGATACACGGTCTTCTATACTTATGTGCGTCTATATATGCTCTTCAAGAAAAAATACTAGCGTGGGTTCCCTTAACAATTGATGTTGTCTTGGGGCTTGTATTTTTTCTAATTAGGTATTTGTCATAATTTTTACTTTTAACTTATTATTTTAACAGACTCGTTCTCGGCATAAAACACAACAATCTCCAGTATGTTTGTTATGTTTAATATTATTTGTAAAACAGACCGCACACACTTTATGTCTGCATCTTGGAATTACATAATTAGATTCTTCAAATACACACATACATACCGGACACGTTTCAGACTCGTGCTCTTTTTCGGTCATTGTCTTTATTGTTTCGTTGCACTTTAATATACTCTTATTTATGGAATTTGCTGTGTCGCTATAATAATTATCATTGTATGGAACGTGATTTTCTATATTTTCATCAATCACCGGATATTGTTGGTTTAATAATAAGATTTCGCGATGAGATGTTTTTCTGAAATGGCTTGGATATTGGTTATGTTGAATGAAGTTTTCCAAATCACTCTTCATCTGTAACTCTTTAAAGAATTGGTCTAGTTCCTCGTCAGACATTTTCGGGTGTGCTATTAGTAAGCATTAGATAGTTATATTTATTTATGATAATAAAAAGTTTTCAATTTTTACATACAGGTTGCCAATATTATCTCATAATAAATGTATAGAATGGGACACAGTGGTGCTAAACGTAGTAGTCAAATGGCTAGTTATATGAATGGAGATTTTGGAGGGGGTCCATCTAAGGCGGGATTACCTTATCAAGTGGGGAGAAGTTCGGCAGTTAGTTTTGCGTTTAGACAAACTTCGCAGAATCTTACTTTATTAAGAGGACGTAGATACACGCGTAATGGTATAGTGTTTTACAAATAGCCGTAACGCAACACGAATAAACATTACAATTATAGAGTGATTTCACTGAAATTCATAGATTTTGCTCGTGGAATTTTTATAGGAGGTGTTCTGCAAATATGTTTGGGTTTATTGTGTAAATTACGATTTAGTTTATTGATGAATTGTCTTTCATTTATCTTGTCTTGTAATGTTCTTTGTTTTTGTTTTATGCCATTTGGAACAAAATATAGAAACGTGTAAGTTGGGCTGTGGAATGATTGTGTTACCTTCATTGTTTTCTTGTTTTGTGATTGTTTCTATACTATTAAGTCATTCAATTTTACTCAAAAAAATACACTATCTACAAATGTATTTTTAATGTCTTGTTTAACTAGCAGCTAATTCGTCTTTTACGAACATTCTTTTTCAGGAACTTATAAACTATTAAATGATCGTAGTTTATAAGTTTATTTTCTATCTCATTAGAACACCCTTTACATATAATCATTATTGTATTGAACTTATGAGGAAAGGATAATTGGCACGCAGACCTACCACATACTCCATTTCCACATTTGTTACATTCTTGGGTGATATTGTTACAATAGCACTCGTTACAATATTCTTTATCGGCGATACTGTCTACTGAAACACTCCGTTGGTTTATTAAATTAAATTTAAGGCTCATATTGACCTGGCATTATTGTTGTATTACTTTACATATGAAAAAGTTTTCAATTTTATATAAAATTGATTATGGTAGATTATCATATAATTTATAAGATGCCACTTCAATCACAAAAGCACGGATTTACTTTTGAGAATGAAATTCGTGCTGTGTTTCATTTACCAGCTGAATCAAATAATATAAATACACACGATATTCCTAAAGACAAAAATACTTTCAATTCAAACGAAAATTGTTCGATTAAAACCACTGGTTCGCAGACTATATGTTGCGGCGACATATTGAGATTTTACTATTATAATTTTACCACCGAACAGAATACCATCATTGTTATTCTATACAAACAAACTAATACACATAAAACAGTCAAGGCTATTTACGAAATAAATTATAATAAGGAATGTCATACAAAATTATTTGGAAACTTACCCGAAGAAGAGATCCAAAAATATGTTGAAGGAGTCAAATCCATACCGAAAAATATTAAGGGTCAGGAAGCTAAAAATATATTTAACTATCTGGATGAAAAAAAGAAACTAAAGAATAAGTATAATAATATAATCCAAATTAATCCGAAGGTAGACAGCAGTCAAAGTAGGGTTCAATGTTCAATACCAAATTTTGAAAAAAATTTAGAAGAATTCATAATATACAAGTCGTCGCCGGATTCTCCAAATACTATAAGGGGCGGGAAGATTATACAATCTATCGAAAGTTGTAAACGAAAACGAAAGAACAAACTCAAATAAATATTTTATTAAATTCCGCAATTAATTCTTGCTTAGATATAGATTTTGGACCACACGTATTGTTTTTACACTCGTAATTAATTTTAGACAATTCATCAAATAATTCATCAGTTACTAGATTATCAAATTTAATAAAATAGTGTGATTGTATAGATTTTTTATCAGTTTGCGTATCAATATCGCCAGCATTCACTCCAACGCGTCTAAACGATATATCGTGGTCGTCTTCTTTTGTTGTGAATTTATATTTGTTAGGAATTAATTTCGCAGCAACTTTTCTATGTGTGTTTTTTTTAATCCATATTTGAAATACACAAGGCACATCATAATCTTTATTATCAACTATAAATGAATTTTCTGGTAGGTCATATTCATAAACTAGGTGAAAATGTAAAGGAAAATGCTTTTTTAAACTGTCCTTTTTAAAACTTTTAGGTAATATAAAGGAAATACTATCGCAATATTCCGACGATTTTTTTATAAACTTAATAGCTAATGATGATTGGCGACCAAATGGTGGATTGCCTATAATATGGATGTTATTCACTTTTGTTTCATTATCAACAGTCGCATTATAATTGTAATTTAAATAGTCTTGTTTTATTATTTCACTATTTTCAGGTTCTAAATCATAGAATTTATAATTTTTAAATAATGATTTAATTTCATTTATAAACGCCCCATCACCAGCACTTGGTTCAATACATAAATCATTTGGTTGAATATCTATTTGTTCTTTTACTAACTTCATACATTTATTCACTATACTTGGAGATGTATAATATTTATCTATTGTTTTTCGGTTTAAACCAGTTGTTTGTATTTCAGTTATTGTATCAGTATTTTGTTGACACCTGTCACACCTGTATTTTTCCATTTTTATTATATATGGTTAATATATTTTTAAATCAATTTTAACAAGATGATAGTTCACATACTACTCATTCTTAAGTTTAAATAATTTTACGCTGAATAAACACAAAAAAGAAATGGCTACGATTTGAAAAAATGGACATTTATAAAATGTCCAAAATTGATTTGAGCAAGATAGTTTTGTTTTAATACTTTTCAAAAATTGTGTTTGTGATGTGAATGCAGTATTTTTTGAATTTATGATGAAAAATTTATTAGCAAAAATTTTTAGATATCTTAATGCGGAAGATGTTTAGGAACATTATATGTAGTCTATTTAAGGACTACCAAATGACTACTACACATAATACAAGTAAATATACGTGTGATTTATGTGACTATGTAACCAGTCGTAAATCACAATACGACCGACATTTAAACACACGTAAACACCTATTGATTACAAAAGGACTACAGTTCGGTACACATGATTATACGTGTGAATGTGGTAAAGAATACAGTTGTAGACAGAATTTGTATCGCCACAAACAGAAATGTAAAGGAATAAAACACGAGAAAACCCAGGTAGCTCCATCTGACCCCCCAGTAGATTCATCCCTGGTAATAGAGCTACTGAAACAGAACCAAGAATTCAAAGAATTAATGATAGAACAGCATAAGCGAATGACAGAACAACAGGATACCATAATAGAGTTATCTAAGAACGCTGGAAACACAACAAACAATAATACTATTAACAATACAACAAACAACAAGTTTAATCTGAATGTATTTTTGAACGAGACTTGCAAAGATGCTATAAACCTAAATGATTTTATCCAGTCAATTGAACTTACGATAGATGACTTTATCAATACTGGAGAAGTTGGTTATGTGAGGGGTATATCAGACATCATGTTGGAGCGTATTCGCGATATGCATCCACACGTGAGACCAATTCACTGCACTGATTTGAAACGTGAGACAGTCTATGTAAAAGATTCTGATGTATGGGCGAAGGAAGATGAAACAAAAACTCATATACGGAAGGCAGTCCGCATAGTAGCAGATAAGAACAAAGCTCAAGTCCACCCGTGGATAGCTGAAAATCCTAAATATGATGTATTAGATACCCCCGAATGTGATAAATTTTTTGAGTATTCAAAAGCTTCATTAGGTGGGTATGGTAAAGAAGAAGACGATAAATTTGAAAAGAGAATAATAAACAACATACTAAAGGAAACAATGATAGATAAAAATCAAATATCTAACTCGTAAAATATAATCTGAATCAAAATCAAATTATATTTTGTAAATTTACATAAAGTTCTTTTGTTCTAGTTGCTTGAAATCACGGTCGTGATTGCGAGGTAATTCAAGTGGAACAACCAGTGTGCTCTGGTCCTGACAGTATTTCATATAACTAATCGTAGAACTGTATACTGAAGGAATAGCATAATCTAATACAAGTTGATTTAGTCGTTCAACTTGACCTGTAATATCATCTTCACGGTGTTCTGCGTTCTGTAAGTAAATACTACGCATAATGATTTTAAGTGTATCTATATTTTGAGGAGCAATAACAAACTTGTTTGAAGATGCTTTATATACACCTGCTCTAAGTGCGTTTTGTATAATTTGAATATTACCTTCAGAAAAATATACTTGTGCGAGAACATTAGATTCAAGGTCTCCACCAAGTGCCTCACGATATTCAGTGGATTTATTCTTAAGTGCGATTTTCTCTTGCATTTTAAATACGGCGTCAGGTGAAGGGGGTTCAGCAATGTTTACCCGTCCGTTATATCTGTCGGTATTAATAATTTTATTGATATTATTATCAAATGCCAAATTGTAATTCATAGTTTTATATAATTGGTATATATTTTCATTGACAAAATAAACGGCATTGAGAACCAACTCACTAAATATATTTAGTATGTCGCAACAAAATGTATAGAAATAGTATATACAATGGATAATTTTTACATGATAGTTATAACCGTAGCGATAATTGCGTTAATATTAGTGCTTACATATGTTGGTATGATAATGGCGTATGGAGAAGGAACTACCACATATCCCCCTCAAAGCACAACGTGCCCTGATTATTGGGAAGTGAATGAAGATAAAAAATGCAAGATTCCCAATGATGAAGGGAAAAACATTGGTTCTATGTATGAGAGCGGTCTTCTAGTTGACAGTGTAAAAGAGACTCCAGGATTTGATGAAGGTCAAGATGTAATCGATTTTTCCCACGTTGATTGGAAAGCATCTGGACAAGAAATATGTGCTAAACAAACTTGGGCTAATGCTCATGGTGTAGTATGGGACGGCGTATCAAATTATAATGATTGTTAAATGTGGTGATCTATTTCATAAAGTTGAATTATGAAATAAATTATATAGTAAAGCTGATAACACGCTGTTGTTCCAAGGAAGAATAATCTAATTTATCTAAAGAAACTGCGTTTTGATATAAAGTATTAACTGGGAATGCTTTTTGTGTTTGATGTGTTATTATTTCCATAATTCCATATTTCAAACGTCGTATAGTAGATAGTTCTCGTTTAATTTCGTTCACTCTTAAATCCATAGCAGTTTTTAAGAACTCTCTATTATTGGTTTTTTTGTATTCATCAATAAGTTGTTTGCTCTTTTCGATATAAGAAAATAAGTTGTCTTGTGCTTTATGTATGCTTTTAATTGTATCGGCATTATTATATAGGTTGTTATGAGTTTCAAGGTAAGATTTATATGAGTTCTCGTTTTCTGTGTATAATTCAAGAGTTTTTTTGTATAAACTAACATTATCTTCACTCGAAACATAATCAAACAAATCGTTAAGCTTTTCCATATCTATAATTTCGCGTGTTTTCTCAAAATCATCCTTTGTTATATCAAACATCTCTTTAAAGTTTAATAAAAATCCGGCAAATAGTTCAACGTTAAGATTACACGGGTTCTGTGTATCTCCACAAATTGCTTTATATATGTTCTCATCTTTAGTGAATATAGTTCCAACCTTGCGTTTGCATTTAATACATTCTGGTGTATGTTGTTGAATTAGACGTTTTGCGATCTTCTTATTCGGTTCTTTATCGTATATCCTTTTCTTTTTATCGTGAATTTTAGTTTCATACTCATTTTTGATACGGAAGTATTGATTAAGAGCGTCTTTATAATTAGTATTATCTTCATTATCATTAGTTTCGTCTCCATCAATATGTTCTACATTCGAATTACGGAAGTTAATACTGGGGTTATTATCATATATTAAGTTCGTAATTGTGTCAATGTTCTCAATAAGGGTTATTTTATTGTTAGAGATATTAAGTGTTTTCAGTTTAGTAAGACCTTCTAGGTTTAATTGATGTAGTTGATTAAAATCACATAATAATTCTTCTAAATTGGATGGAAGGTTCTCTAATTGTGTAAGTTTATTGTGTGAAAGATTAAGAGATTGAAGGTTTTTTAAATTAGAAACATCGATATCTTCTATCATATTTCCTGAAAGATTAATAGAAGATAGAGAACTAGGTAAATTTTCAACCATTTTAATCAGGTTATCAGTGCAAGTGAATGAAGTAATTCCTTTGGGTATATTTATAAGGTTGGTAATCTCACCTTTACCCAAAATGATAGTGTCAATTAATCCAAAACCTAAATCTCTGAGTGGAGAAAGGTCAATATCTCCATGAAGTTGTTCTTGTATTGTTAAATTGGTAGATTGTCTGGAATAGTTCTCTAATATATCTAATAATCGTGATTGAGCGGTATTATTTTCAACAATAATATTTTCGCGCTGTTGATTTGTAATACTCATACTAATTTATAGAATATGCATATAATAAAATTGTATATTATCCGGATATGAAAGGTAAATTAGAAATACTGGAAAACTTGGTTTCTTCATCATTCTTCCGTTGTTCTTGGTAAAACCGTATCTTAGACATAACGTATTCTTGGTCTTTTATGAGTTTTTGTTGTCTATCATATTCATTTGGTTTTTGTGTATAACAATAATATAGAGTTGCGATAACAATCGCACCAAATATAAGGAGAACCCCGATATTAAGCACATAAAAATACACATCTACGCGTTTGGAATGACATTTTTGAAGAGTGTTAAATAGATAGTTTTTGACGGAAGGTTCAATCAAGGTAGCTTCGTCCATTATTATTTAAATATACAATAAAAATGGATGAAAATATCATTACATATACGCTAAATAATACATTACGAACAAGTAAGAGAAAATGGCGATAACCATAGAAACACTCCAAATTGGGATAACTGTTTTGTGTCTATACCCGACTCCGAATTGTCTAAATGACCCATCGTTATTGTATAACATAGTAGGCTTAGTCATATGAATAATAGAGAACAAAATAAGAAAAATGATAATAGAGATGCTAAGTTTATGATAACGTACAAACCCCTTCATTATATTGATATTTGCGATTTACAATATCAATATAAAAAATTTACGAAGAAAAATAGCTAATCTTCTGGGAATTCATCTTCATCCCTATCTTCTGGGTAGAAATCTCCATCCATATAATCTTCGCCTAGATCTTGGAAGTCATAAGTTTCACGATTATAATCGTCTCCTGGTTCATACTCATCTCTCTTTTCAATATCATATATATCGAGTGATTCATTGTTAGATTCACCTGTCATTTCAGGTTGTTCTGTAAATATTTGTCCTACTAGTTCACTTCTTTCGCGGTCATACGTATCTTTATCGTATTGAAAGATACCTTTCTGTTGTCCTATATTCCACCTTTCTAATTTGTGTTTTTTGAACATATCTTCTATCTTACGTTCTTCAATACTCATATTACCCAAATAAGAAATAATTCCTTGTTTTTCTTTATCCTTTGAACGATTGACCTTATTCATAATATTATCGTAGGTGATGTCAAGTGATAATTTATTCTCCTGTTCTACTTCAATAAAAGTGACTAATAAGGAAGCAACCTTTTCTTTAAGTTCCAATAAATTTCCGGTAACAATCTGTATCTCTTCTAAATTATTTTGTGCGTCGGTCATGGTTTCATCAAGGTCATTCACTTCTGTTTGTAATTGGTCTGATACATTTGCTTCGTTCAGAATGTCTAGCCGGCGTTCTAGTTTATTAGTTTGAATATCTGCGATTAGCAGGTCAGAGTCATTGGAAAGAACAATATATTCATAAATGATAGAATAGAAACAATAAGTGTATAGACGGTAAATAGTTTGTTTGTCAAACATACAATGGAATGATTGAGAAATCTCATCAATGTCTTTAACAAATTCGGTTTGTAATGGTATATTTTCCATAAACATAGTGATTGTAGATAATCGTCTTCCCACTTCTAATAGTAATCTGGTAATAATTTTATCGGATTTGAATTTATGAAGTTTTGCGTAATACTTTTCTATAAAATTAGAAATGTCATCCATATGACTCTTACTAACCCCCCAGTGAACTGGAACCTTATAATAAAAAGGATTTTGATGTAATAATGCCGATGGATAAGTTCTTCCAATAGAAAATGATGCGTTTTGTATGAATTGAACGATAGAATATAATCCTTGACTTGAAGAATTCTTTATATCTGCCGCATCATCATCAATAGACCATTTGGTAATATTTAATAAAAATGCCTCAAACTTGTTCATCTCGGATGCCCCAAGATTACCGTGTTTATCAATAAATGTAACAATTTCTTTGTATAAACGATTATTTGTAGTGGTTAAGTATTTATTCAATGTTTTTAATTCATCGCATTTCTCATTAGTCATAACCTTAGGATTATATTTATTGAGAACATTTAATAAATGTTTTCTTAAAGGGGCTTCAATAACAGTAGAATTTGTTAATTCAAGGTGTGCGATGATGTCTTTCAATATATTTACTTGATTATGTTCGGTTTGGTTATCAATATGAATAAGGTTGTTCTGATATACCAATTTCATCAACTTATGTAAATCAGATTCAGTATATTTCTTTCCATTTCGTTTGAGAAACTCTATTTTATCTGCGATTCTCCAAGAAGAATTATATTCTGCTGGGCGTTCAGAACACACTGATTTATATACATCTGGAACAGGTAAATTCCTGTCAAAATTACAATAATGAATGACTGTAGAATATATTAATTCCTCCATATCTCCACTGGAAACAACAGGATTTTTAACCCCAGTAAATGGTGAATGATATAATGAAGGAGCTTTGGTTAACGCATTTAAGTCATTAATAATTGCGGACAATTGTTTGACGGTTTTAATACCAACATTAATGTTCTCATCTTCATTATTAAAATATGCGATAGGATTAGTTAAATTGGTTTCATTACAACACGCATTTTCCAAGAAAGGCAATTGAGAAGAAGTCTTAAGTAGTTGGTCTTTATTTCGAACAATATGGTTAATATATTCAATAATTCCATATCCGAATTGTGCGATTCTACTTTTTAAAACAGAAATAGATTTATATTGGTCTGATTTACCATATCGCAACAATTCAATAAAGTCCTTTTTAAATTCAGTGCTAACGTTTCTAAGAGAGTTAACAATAGAGAATTTAACAACTGGTGGCATAAAATGCTTCCATTTCTCAATATTATGTTCTTCTGGGATAACGATGTCAGGATTTAATAGAGTATATTCGCGTTTTTTAACATACATATCAGAAATATCATTACGTTTTAACACGTGTAATTCAATCATACTTTGAATACGTTTCGTTAATGCGGCTTGCTCGTATTTTTTAATAGCAGTCCAAGGAGAAATCTGGCTTTTAATTTTGTATAAAACACATGCAATATACTTGATACCAGTTATATCTTCAATTCCACTCATTGGAAAACCACCAAACGAACGAACACATCCAGGAAAGGTTTTCTTTGGTTTAAATGAAGGAACTGCGGTTTGTATAGCAACAAGTAAGACAGAAGAAATAATAATAATAATGGTTTCATTGTAGTATTTCTGATAGGGTCCTAATGATTTACCCTTCTCCTTTTCCATTTTTTTAGATTTTCTATTATATGTTTCTTCTTTCATAATACTTTTCTCAATTATTTCGTTAGATGTTCTCATAACAAACTCTTCAATAGAATCGACATTAATATCAATATTAGACGCAATTGTAGAAAAAACGTTATATATCGTCTCCGAAAGTTGGTTTTCAAATACACGCTGTTTCTTCTTGCCAATCGATTCTAATACAACATTTCCCAAATCCTTTTCCATAATATCATTGGATGTAATACGAAAACCACTTTCATCGAAGCCTTCTTCATTACTGAAATCTATTTTACGGAGAACATACCCACTGTATTTATCTACAATTGAATCTCCGTCATCACTTAACATACCATTAGAGTGACATAATTCCTCTAATTTTTTATTGTAATCTCCCCCATTAATAAATTCATCCGCTAATTCGGATAAAGAGATAGGAAGTAGTTTGGTATTTGTGTCTTTACAATATAACCACGCGTGGTGTTCGCTCAATTCAGTTACAAGTGGTGAGCGACAGTATTTTCTCACAAAGATAATGATATCTTGTTGTTTCTTGGTGAAATTGTCTTGTCCTAATATGAGGTCACGTAATTGTAAATGGGGTGACATAATAATCTCATTATCGCTGGCTAAAGTGCCAATCATATAAGCTAGATTATTCGCTTTATAAAGTTGGATGTCTTTTAATACACGTGATTTATTAAGCATTTTCAAATGGTATGCGATGTTATCTTCTAATTTTTTTTCTAGTTCATCAACCGATATTTCATACCTCTTATCAAATTCATTAAGTAATCTTTCACGTGAGTTTTGTTGAAATCTGTTCTTGGCGTTGTTAGTTGTTTCGCATACGCTATTCTTCTGATTTTTATAACAATCGCGACTGATATTACAAAACAAGGTATTTGTGTCGAGAAACGCTTCATTTTCGATTGAATTATCACTAATCCAATTATCCTTAACGCGTTTATAATATGTAATCTTTTTACGTATATCTTGTTCAATTTCAACGGACTCCCTTTCTTTATCAGATAATGATTCAATATTCCTTCCGTCGTCCAATGTAGGTTTAATTTCTAGCATAGCATATTCTCCATCTGATACTAATTTCTTACCAGTAATAATGGTAGTAGCCAGTTCTTTTGCTATATCTTCGGGTGCGTCGTGCTTATGTATAAGGTTCTCAACAAAAAATTCATGAAATAATTCGGGAACCATTTTTTTCTCCTCATCTTGGTATTTCTTTAAAATGTGATAAGGAGTATCGTCAAGTTCGGTGTCATAATATACTTCATCATTATTGTTATCTTTTTGTAAGTCTTTCATTGATGTGTATTTTTTGGTTAAAAACCGTTTGGTGCAATCCGCTGCTTTAATCCTTTCATTATCCGTCATTTCATCTATATTTGGTTTATTGATAACATCGCTAAGATTTTCCGGTGTAATAAGTGATATTAATATCGAAACCATTAAATTAGTATATAACTTACTATTGTCACTATCATTAATGTGAAGTAATACTTCTTGAGGTGTAAGTTTGTTATTAGCCTTATCATTGGAAAGTAAGTGATAATTTTGATAAAATGGTTCAGTCATATCGCTGTTACTCGAAATTAAGTTTAAAATAGTATTGTCACTAAATGGTGTGCTATCGTATTTAGCATTGCGAATATAATTAAATTTCTTAGTTTTCTGAATTATGCTTTCCTTAATTTCTTTAATTCGTTCTCTAACAAGGAATTTAATTTGACTATACTGTTTAAAATTAATGTCATCTGAATACACTGCGAAAGGTTCTAATTGCTCTACAAATCCTAGGAATGAAATCTTATTTTTCACGTATTTTCTTACGGTTTTAATAAAGAAGTGTGTCTTAGGTATAATGACCTCTAAGAATTGTTTAAATTTATTATCATCATAAGAATCCGGTGACACATCATTTCCAAGTATGAATTCTTGTATTCCTGATAAGAATTCCATTTTTGTTTCGGCTTCCATCTTCTCATAATCAAGCTCCTTAGATAGGTCATTGATAACGTGGGGTATTATCTCACGGTTTTTTCTTAACAATTTAAAAATAGAAGTATATTTCTCGTGTAATGTAGACTGTCGCAAGATATTTGTATTAGGTAAATCCATAGTAGAAAAACGAATAACCGGTTCTGGCATCATAATAACCGATTTAATTGTCATATTATCGCTTTGTGTCATAGGTTTTCTTAGATAAACAGATTTACCGGCTTTTAGATCAATCTTCTCAATATTCGAAAGACCAAGATTGTAACGTTGAATAATAAACTGTTTAGTGACAAAAGGTTGTTTATTGTCACCGAATACAGTAGAATTAAACTCCCCAAAGTTGTCAACAATAGCATCAATATTCCCAATCACTTCTTTATTGTGAATATACTCACTCGAATTATTTGGCTTAGTAAATGGTGTCAATAAGGATGATGTTCGAATATTCAATTCAGTATATGTTAACGATTGGTCTGTATTTTTTCGATGAAAGTAATTGTCTTGGAGTTGCTGTAATTGTATTAAATCTTTATTGTCATTATTCATAATAACATCATCGGGTTCAACCATATCTTCAGGAGAACAAATAAATTTCTTATTAGCAACCACAGGTACTAACCATTTAAGCTGTGCGTCAATGTTTACAATTTTATCAACAATTGGCTTATAATAGGTTCCTTTAGTATTGACGTCATATACATTTTGATTACTATCAAACTTAGAAAATGTGTGTCTTAGTTCTTTGAAGCGTTCAATGAGTAAATGAATATTATTCATAACGCGTAATGAACGTTGGCTATTCGGAATAGTAGACAATAATTCATCTACCATATCATTAACTTGCTCTTCGACACTATAACGTCGCTCTGATTCTGGTATTTCTACAACTTGTTCCAATGCTTCTAAACTTTCTCCAAATATGATAGAATTGGCATCAATGTATAGATTATGAAGTGTTTCACGAACATTCTCATCAAACTTACCGTCTTCAGGAACCTGAATAACTGAATCTCCTGTGTCAGTAAATTCCATAGTAGCAGTATCTTCTTGTTGAAAATTCTCTGGCTCAAATATTTCACCTTCTTCTAACTCTTGTCTGACAATAGCGAGAGAAGGAACATTCTTTAAAGAGTCAGGTTTTGTGCGTATCACAATTCGTTCAATGGGAATATTTTGAGGAAGTCCCTTATATCCAAAATTTAAATATATGGTTTTAATCTCGGGAAATGTAGTAATTTCAATCATATCCTCTTCTAAATTTGTAATTTCACCAGTAATGATAGCTGGAATTTCTCCTCCAAAATGAATATCGACCCAAGTTTTAGGTAACAAATTATTTTGTCTTGAATATCCTTTCTCATCACTTCTATTAAGTAAATGAAGTTCAGTTATAGATTCATCACTTAATGCCCCATCTTCAGTAATATTCAAAATATGTGTTTGACCCGTAGACGTGCTTATAATAGAAATCTTACTATCATCAATATAGGTTATTAAACCAGTCATTTCGTGAATGTCATTATTTGCCGGAGCTATTATTTCTACAATATCTCCTAATTCTAACTGAATAGAATGACCGTTGTTGGTTGTATTCCGGTTAAGTGATGTTTCTTCTATTATAGTATCAGTGTCGTTTGTTGTTTCCATTATAATATAATACTAAAATATATAATATGTATCTAAATTATATTACATACAAAAGTTATTTCGTAAACAAAATAGATAAAAACGATTCCATATCTAATTTAATAAGATATGGAACTAACATCCTCATTATTGGGCGTTCGTCTGGATATAGAATCGTTGTCAAATAAGAATATAATAAAACGATTAGTAGAATATGGTAATTTACATTATTATACGTTCTGCTATGACAAAGATGTATTATGCTATAATGATAATGAAACTCGGTTATACCGAATGGTAATTGTTTCATATCCTGAAAACCAATTGCTAAGTTACTTGCCCCCAAAGTCAATGGGATACAATACGTTCATTAGTATTTATCCAACAATAACAACTAACATTCAAATAAGTGAATACATAAAGGGGACTATGATAAATTTAATGTATGATGATAGATGTAATGAGTGGAGGGTAGCATCACCATCAGATGAAAAAACAACAAACATAATAAGTAAGTTTAAAACAGCATTCCATATAAACGACCAAAATACCACACCTATCTTAGAATATCTATCAAAAACGCAAACATACACATTTGTTTTAAAGAAAAATTACAACAAGGTTACTCAGAATACAGATAAATTTTATCTAATATCGGTCTATGAAATGCAAAATAACACTATAAAATACATACCAAATACAGACTATGAGAACAATAGTTTTCTACGAGATATAGAAGGTATAATTTATTTCCCTCGCAAGTATAATTTAGATAGTTATAACGATATACTCGATATTATACCAGACGATATAGATGGTTATTTAATAACAGATTTAAATACAGGACATAGCACAAGAATAATGAATCCAGATACAATAATCCGAGAAACAATAAGCGATATTAACCCATATTATGCGTATGAATATTTCTGCGTTCGTCGTATTGGTAAATTATATGAATATAATAGAATATATCGGAAAACCAGAGACATTCGTCATAAAATTCATGGTGAGTATGAAAAACTAATAACAATTTTACACCAGCATTATATGCATAAATTTATTTTCAAAACGAAAACAATATTGCCAGATAAGTATATCCAGCATGTTAATTTTTTACATACTAATATTTACATTCCTTCTTTGAAGAAGAAAAATAAAGAAAAGATTACACGCCGTCGCGTAAAGGAATATTTACATTTATTAAATCCATCTGAACTATTAAGTTTATTATATCAATAATCATTTTACATGCTGGAATATACAGTAGAGATTTTACTAAGATTTTGAATATACTTCATACAATGATCTCTATTCTCATCGTTCATGGAACGAACAGGTTCGCGAATCTTGTCAATCATTCTCATGATTTCACCCGCATTAGATACAGATTGAAGGTCTTGTGAGTAATCCTTATCAAAAAAGAAGGCGATGTCTCCAGCGTCGATAATCTGTTGATAAGGCATATAAACCTTCTGATACCACGCCTTTACAATCAAAGAAGGATTTGCCTTTTTGATTGTTTCAAAAGATGTTTTTGCCTTTGAAATATCTTGGTTTTCAGGGTATATCCTAATAATGTCATCAAAAAATTCAATGAGGTGTGTGTTAAAAGCGCGACTAAGAGTGGATTTATCAGCCATAGTATTATATTAAACAAAATAGAGTAGTATTTATATTGTTTTAGTTACTAACTTGTTGTCCGAATGGTTGCTTATTTGGCAAAATTTTATTAATATCGTCCATCCGTTTTTGTTGTAATGAATCAATCGTAACACCATTAGATATTTTATCTGGTTTATAGGTGTCATCCGGTGTTTTTATTAAATTCATACTATCACTTACTGAAACATAATTATACATTTGTCTATTTCCTCCACTGCCTTTTGCGCTCAATTCATCCGGTGACATATCATACATGGTGTACTGTTCCGATGTAATATTTGTCCCACCAGATGAGCTCCCTAACTGAAATGATACAGGTTCTCCATTAAAATTAGTAGCTATATTGGACTGTTGTTTAATATCATTATGAAAAAATTTAATAATCTCATCTCCTTGTATAATACGATAATTGTCCTTAATTAATAATAATGCTGGGACACTGTGTATATTGGGTGGTAAAACTACCTTTCCGCCATTTTCAAGAATAATATATGTTTGATTTGTTTGTTTGTCTATTTGACGTTTGTCAATACATATAAAACTGAGTTTATCACTTAAATTCCCTTTAACAAGTGTTTGTAACACTTTTTGAGAATGAGTGCAATAGTTACTGTAGTATAAAATATCCATGGTCTATATATTTTATACTAAATAATGTTTATGCGCTTCCTACGCACATTGAGTGTAAAAGGCGATTTTGGAAGTAGAAAATTGCGTAACCAATAGCAACAGTTACCATTTGGAAGTAGAAATCAAGACCTTTACGCTGGGAGATACCAACCATAAGAGAAGTTAATACTAAAAGGGCAAGGAGGAAGAATCCTAACATAGAAAGAAAGTAGAAGTAAAGACAATAGTCTTTACCAAGAGGGCCAAAAATAGATTGAAGAAAGGTATCCATAATTATACAGTATACAAAGAAAATAATTTCAGAAAAGTTATTAAAATATTATAAGAAAACCGTATAAATATATACGCCCATTTTATATAACCTTGTTATGGATAATTCTACAGTATGGAAATTGATGGATAAGTATTTTCAAGACAATCCTCAAAGTTTAGTAAGACACCATACCGAATCGTATAACGATTTTTTCAAAAATGGTATTTTTCAAATTTTCAAAGAAAAAAATCCATTGCGTATAAGAACCAAGTTTGACGAGAAAACAAATGAATATCGTTCACAATGTATAATGTATTTTGGTGGGAAAGAAGGTAATAAAATATATTTTGGAAAACCAGTAATATACGATGATAATAATTCACATTATATGTTCCCAAATGAAGCCAGATTAAGAAATATGACATATGGTATGACAATTCATTATGACATTGATGTAGAATATATTGATATTTTAGACGATGGCGCTGAACCAACATTAGTAGGTCCAGATGAATTATTCAAAGGAGGACAATATGAAGACGCAACTACATTTAAAAACTTTAAAGAAAACTCTGAAATGAATACAGAAATAGAGGGGGATGAAATGGTCGGTGGGGCACCAAAACGACGAACTAAGCGCACTACACAAGAAATATCAACTGAAGAGACAGCATTAATTCGTGAATTAACAGAGAAATCATTGGTTAGTTCAAATAAACAAGTGAGAACAACCACAATTGAAAAAGTATTATTAGGAAGATTTCCTATTATGGTTCAATCCGATTACTGTGTATTATCTGGATTACCTGCTGACGTGCGTCACACGATGGGAGAGTGTCGTAACGACCACGGTGGTTATTTTATTATAGATGGAAAGGAAAAAACAGTAGTTTCACAGGAAAAGTTTGGTGATAATATGCTCTATATAAAAAAATCAGGTGATGATAAATATTTATATTCTGCTGAAATTCGGTCTGTTTCCGAGAACGTATCCAAACCAATACGAACATTATCTGTAAAAATTATGGCCCCCACCCCATCGTATACATATAAAAACATAGTTGTAAATATACCAAATGTAAGAAAAGCTGTGCCATTATTTATTGTATTCCGTGCACTTGGTGTAATTTCAGACAAACAGATAATAACATCTTGTCTTTTAGACATTGAAAAATACGAGCATTTGGTAGATTTATTCATACCATCGGTCCACGATGCTGGAGGAATTCTAACACAACGCACTGCTTTGAAATATATAGCATCTCTAACTAAGGGTAAAACTATTTCACACGCACAGGAAATATTAGCCGATTATTTCTTACCTCACGTAGGAGAAACAAATTATGTAGACAAGGCTTATTATCTGGGTTATATCACTCATCGTCTATTATCAGTGTATACAGGGGTTGATGAGCCAACTGACCGTGATAATTTTAAATATAAACGCATCGAGTTAGTAGGTTCTTTAATGTATGACTTATTCCGTGAATATTACAACTTGCAATTACGTAAAATCCATTTAGATTTTGAATCAAAAATTACGTTTAATAAAGCTATGTATGAAGATAATTTACAGGCATTAGTCGAACAGAATTATAAAAATGTATTCAGTGATAAAATAGTAGAAGATGGTTTCCGAAAAGGTTTTAAAGGAAATTGGGGAGCTCAAACACATACAAAACGCATTGGTGTAATACAGGATTTAAATCGTCTTTCATATAATTCAGCACTAAGTCATTTGCGTAAGACAAACCTGCCACTGGATTCAAGCACAAAGCTAATCGGCCCTCGTGTATTACATAGCACACAATGGGGTATGTTTGACCCAATTGATACTCCAGATGGTGGAAATATTGGTATCCATAAACATATGGCAATTACCGCATACGTAACTCAAGGTGTATCTCGTGAACCTATGATTAAATGGTTACGTGAGAAGGCAGAGATGAAATTATTAGAAGAATGCACTCCTTTGGCTTTATCAAAAACAACCAAGGTAATTATAAATGGATTATGGGCTGGTATTGTAACCACTCCAAATGAAACAGTTGAAAAGTTACGTTTATATAGACGCAATGGATTGCTCCCAATATATACAAGTGTTTCTTTTCAAATTTCACAAAATACAGTTTTTATTTACACTGATGCTGGACGCATATGTAGACCTATTTTCTATCGTGATCCTGAAACAAACCAGATGTCATTTGATAAAAATATTGTAAAGAAACATCTGGACGAAGGTGATTATTCTTGGAATGATTTAATTTCAGGGTTTAACAAAAAATCTGTCAAAGACTTTAATCCAAATGATTATAAAATGTATGAATTATCCGAATTGTATGACAATATCAATGGGGAAACCGCACCATCTCGTATAAAACGATTTTTAGAAGAGAAGGCAATAATTGATTATATTGACACAAATGAAACAGAAAATTCATTAATTGCGGTAAATCAAGAAGAATTAGAAGCAAGTAATAAGGACAAACACACTCACTTAGAAATCCACGAATCATTAATATTTGGTACAATGGCAAACATCATTAATTTCCCTGAGAATAATCCAGCATCACGTAATTCTTTTTCGTGCGGTCAAAGTAAACAGGCGTGTTCTATGTATCATACTAATTATCAGGTACGAATGGATAAAACTGCGGTAGTATTATCTTCCGGTCAAATACCATTGGTAAAGTCCCGTTATTTAGATTATATTAATAAAGAAGAGAATCCTTATGGTGAAAATACAATTGTGGCTATTATGTGCTATACTGGGTATAATGTAGAAGATGCTATTTTAATTAATGAGGGTGCTCTAAAACGTGGTTTATTTCAAACAACATACTATTCGACATATGAAACTCACGAGGAAATTAGTAAGGGAGAAGAAACTACTGAAAAAACCTTTACGAATATCGAATCTGAAATCGATATAGTTGGAACAAAACCAGGATATGATTATAGTAAATTAGATAAGAACGGCATTGTCAGTGAAAATACTGAATTAAATGATAAAACAGTATTAATTGGTATGACAACTCGTAGTTCTTCTCAGGACAGTAAAATTGTAGACGCGTCAAAAACTCCAAAGAAAGGACAATTAGGAACTGTAGATAAAACATTTATTACTGAGGGTGAAACTGGTAATCGTATTGCTAAGGTTCGTGTTCGTGAAATCAGAATACCTAACTTAGGTGATAAAATGGCATCTCGTGCCGGGCAGAAAGGAACAGTGGGATTAGTAATTCCCGAGAGTGATATGCCATTTACCCGTGACGGTGTTCGTCCTGATATGATTATAAATCCTCACGCTATTCCATCTCGTATGACTATAGGACATTTGGTAGAATGTATAGTGGGAAAGGCATCATCTATATATGGTGGATTTACAGATTGTACTGCTTTCAATAATAAGGGGTCGAAAATAAAGGTATTTGGAGAAATGTTATCTAATGTTGGTTACCATTCAAGTGGTAATGAATTATTGTATAATGGCATGACCGGAGAACAAATTGAAAGTGAGATATTTATGGGTCCTAATTATTATATGCGATTGAAACATATGGTGAAAGATAAAGTGAATTACCGTGCCAGAGGTCCTAATACCCAATTAACACGCCAACCAGTGTCTGGTCGTGCCAATGATGGTGGTCTTCGTATAGGAGAAATGGAACGCGATGTTGTAATTTCTCACGGAGCAAGCGAATTCTTACGTGAATCCGTTATGGAAAGGGCCGATAAATATCAGATTGCGATATGTAATACTACTGGTATGATGGCTGTTTATAATCCTTCTAAAAATATTTTTATGAGTCCAATGGCAGATGGTCCATTGAAATTTACTGGTTCATTAGACGGAAACGAACAACACTTGGAACAAGTAAGCAAATTTGGCCGTAATTTCAGTGTTGTAAATGTTCCTTATTCTTACAAATTGTTACTACAAGAGCTTCAAACGATGAACGTTCAAATGCGCTTAATTACTGATGATAATATAGAACAAATGGAAAGTATGTCATATTCAAAAAACATTGACCGTTTAACATTTAAAACCGATTTCTTACCACAAGACATAGTTCGCGAAACAAAATACAATATTAATGCGAGTGAACTAAATAAAGCAAGACGAGAAAATATAACGATGACACCTGATACACCCGAAAGTCCAGAATACGCACCTGGAACACCAGGATCACCAGAATACGCACCAGGGTCACCAGAATACGCACCAGGAACACCTGGATATCCACCGGTGTCACCAGAATACGCACCTGGATCACCAGCATATCCACCGGTGTCACCAGAATACGCACCTGGATCACCAGAATACGCACCTAGCAGCCCAGCTGGTATGACTGAAAATATAGAAAACACATTTTCTAACCAATTACAACAAGATATATATGGTAGTCCAACCCCCGAAAAACCCGAATTTAATGAGTTATCAAAACAAGCCCACGAGTATACAGTAGGAGACCAAGTTCACTATAGAGGAGATGAAACCCCGAATCGTATATGGAATGTTTCGAATATTGGTGACAGATTCTTGAAAATAGAGACAAATACTCCTAGTTTGAAAGACCCAGATACAATAAAATTAGTAACTGCTTTAGATATATACAGAACAAATGGGTATGAATCCTCTATGACTCCTACAACTCCTCCACCTCCGCCATCTACCGAAAGTTCAATTGATGGTGGTGCGATGAAACTAAACAGTAGCGCAGGAATTCATCAACCACCACCAATTAGTATAAAAATAATAAACAATGGTAATGATTTTTCAACCGATAATGATACACAACCAAACGATACAGTAATACGAAATGGTGAGAATAATATGGTGGATGAAGGTGCTGTCTCATTTAACCCACCTATAGAATATGAAAATACAAAGACAGAACAATCAGATATGAATAATTCTGGAAAATTGGACTTTGATAATTTAGTTGTTAAGAAGGTATAGAAAATTGAAATAGATTATTATTATATAAAAGTATCAATCTTATTTATATAATAGAATGTCAAACACTAACATATCTACAACTAATAGTCGGATTTTAAAGTTATTTAAGTCCCGAAACACTATCATAGAACACTTGGATAATTTAAATTATGATACATCAGAACACATTGATTTTAGTATTAATGAAATTGATGCGATGAATAACAATACACAATTGGATTTTACCATCGGACATAGAACTGACACTCGTAAAATTCACGTGAAATACTATTTAACATCAAAACAAATTAATCGCGCAAATTTAGACAATATCGTAGATGACATATACAACATTGATAATATTATTACAAAGAATGACACATTGGTTATTATCATTGAAGACGAACCAAATGAAACAACCATAAATAAGATTAAGTATCTATACAATCACGATGGTATATTTGTGGTAATTCATAATATTAATAGACTTCAATATAATATTTTAAACCATACGTTAGTGCCAAAATGCGAAATTTTAGGAAACACTGAAATAGACGAATTGAAACAAAAATACAATATTATGAATACAAAACAGTTACCCGAAATATCTAGATTTGACCCCCAAGCATTAGCAATGTGTATGCGTCCAGGTCAAGTTTGTAAATTTAAACGTGAAAGTTCCACCGCATTATTTTATGATTATTATCGTATTTGTGTCTAAAAAAATAAATTTATAATATAAACAAACAATGGCTACATTAAACGTGAATATTGGTTATGATATGAAGGATTTTTTTTACGTTAATGCTATAAAAGCAAAAGATATGCCAACCGAAGGACAATGTGAAGAAATATTAAATAAAGCGTATAACCCGGAAATATGTAAAGGAGAAGAATTTGGTAATAACCGTAAAGAATGTTTAGGTCGGCAATTATGTAAGAATAAAGAACTATCAGATACCATACTTGACATACAACAAATACACAGCGGGTCAGACGGAAAATACAAAGATTCACAAAGTATATTTAATCGTGAGCTGTTTAAAACCGCAAATCTGTCTATCGGTATTGTTGGACTTATGGTTTTAATATACCGGTTTAGAAAAGTATAAAATATATTACTAGTATAACTAACATTCTAATAGTAATATGGATAACAAAGACGAAGAGGAAAAATGGTTTAAGAATATAAACAAATCTGATACAGGCTCTATTGTAAATATTATTCCATCTGAGAACGTGCGATTACGAGCATCGAGTAGTAATCCAAGTCATATCGTAAGAAATCTAACTGATAATAATACTTCTACAAAATGGGTAAGTAATTACAATATAGGAACATATAAAGATGATTTTTACACAAATAGGAAGATAACTAAAGGTGATTATTCAAGGGGTCAAATAGTAAATGATGGTAAAAATCGAAAATTGCTTTATGATAATCAGAAAGCAAAAGAAACACTTGAGAATAAGATAATTTCTTTAGAAACTAAAATGAATAAACAGGTAGAAATTTATAATAATAATAAAAAAAGAATCAAAATGGTAGAACCAAAAACTCAGAACGATTTTAAGAGAAAAGTTATACGTGTCCGAAAGAAACGTTATTACCACTGGTGGTATGGTTGGAGAATACGAGTCACAAAGAGAAGAATATGGGTAAATGATACAGCAAAATATAACCAATACTTAAAAGATAACAATAACATCATTAGAACAATCAAAGATATAGATGACAATATTAATAGAATAAAAAACACTTTCAAAATAGAGGATGCGAAATTAAAGGCACAGCTAAACGATATTCCAAGTATAGATGTGAATAGTTTGCCGGTAAAAGTCACAAATGATGGAAAATATATAGGTAATACAAAAACAATATTATCAAACAATTCAACTATAAATGGTGAATGGGTAGAAGTAGAAATACCAAATACGGTAGTCGTAAAGAAATATGAACTTTTACCGGGTAAGCGGGATGGAACAACTGAATTTACCCCATTTCCAAAGGATTTTTACATAGTTGCATCAAATGATACTAACAAATGGGAAATACTGGATAGCCATTTTGATTATAATCCAGTGTATAATACCAATAATTCACCAATTGTATTTAACATAGATAATAAAAAAAAATATAAATATATTCGGCTGGTAATAACCGCATTGAATAGCGCCCAAACTGGATTTCACGGATTGGGTGCTACGTCATTATCAGTTTTTAACATAAACGGGCATCGTTGTTATACATTAAATAAATCCTGTGAAACTTTCCAATCATATAGTAATAAGAACAATAATATGTCAAAAATAGAAGGATTAACAATGATGGAAGCAAATATAAATGTTTTAGCAGATTTAAAAGAATTTAATGAAAAATATCAGAAATACGTAAAATGCACTGATATAACTTTACCCGATACGGTTAAATTAAATTGCACTACTGAGGATAGAAATATTCAAACAGTAAATGACATATATGATAAATTAATGGATAATGGAAGCATACAAAAGTTACAAGAAGCACCTTTAAATAAATATATAAAATCCGCTGAGTATGAGGAAAATCATAAAAAAATACTAGGAACCCATAATGAAATAATACCACTAAGAAAAGAACTGGATTCAAAAATGAATAAGTTAATGAATGATGAAGATGATATTAATGCTGATTATCACGAAAGGTATGATAAAACTATGTATTATAGTTTAGTATTGTCAGTTGTATTAACATCATCTTTGTTTTTCATTTTTAAGAAACTATAATTCGGACATCGTTTTGTAAAATTACGAAAAGTTTTGTATGCCTATAGTATAAAACGATGTCATCTACAAACATAATACAAGCAATACCACTACCAAACATAACATTATCTAGTATGGAGTCCGGACAATCTGGAATAGATAATAAATCAATTAAGGGATATGAACCTAATGGAAAATATGTAATCAAAACTTCATCAAATTATAATGACAATACACAAGGATTTAACGCATTTAATGAAACTACAAATACGTACTGGGAATGTGACAATGTAAATAATAATAACACAAGTATGACAAAAAATTATTCCAAATATACTCAGACCCCATATTCGGGAATTACACCATCAAGTTATTTAGGTGGAGGTTCAGAAAATAATACGTGGAGCACAAAAGTTGGTCCTAATAAAAACAAAACTGAAATACCAGGTGAGTGGATAGAGATTAAGTTGCCATATAAACTGTATTTAACTAGTTATTCAATTACAACACCTACATTTGAAGCAACAAATACTTTTCCTAAAAAATTTACATTGGTTTCTTCTAATGATGGAGACTCGTGGGATTATGTAGACCAACAGCTTATAAACAACGACGAAATGCCAAGTAAAACCGTACCTAGAAAACCATTTGATGTAACATCATATAATAAATATTCATATTTCCGTTTGATTATAACACAGATGGGTGATAAAATGTCAAAGCTACGTATTAGTAACATAAAGTTGAATGGAACCACTGAATTAGATAGTGTTCCTGAAACGTTTTCTACATTATACCGGTCAATTGAAGGAGTTACTAATAAATACAATAAACAAAATGATAATAAGTTAGATGGAGCTGATTTATACAGACCTACTTACGCTAGTTATCTTGATAATAATTTAGAAACAGACGTTCATTCACCAAAAGAAAGAAAAACAAAAAACTCACCAAATATGTTTTTAAATAACATAACAAACACCGCTTCTGATGTATTGTTATATACTGGTTTACTTACTGGAGTAGTCGTATCAGGTATTATTCTGATGAATATAGCAAAACGATAATTTCATAAAATATATTATCCATTCATATTATAACAACAATTATACTATGAGTGATTTTAACGAGAATGGAAAACAAATATCTAACTATACCGCATATTCTGATTATGAAGTAAATAAAAAACCACAAGAATTATTAGGTTCAGACGTCGTGGAATTAAAGGAACACCAACGTAAAATATTCGAAGGATTTAAACAATCGAATGAACGAGATGAGAACACGCCCGTAAAGAAATTCATTAACGAACAACAAATACAACCTTTAGAAAAATTAGAAAAAGATTATATAAAGAAACTTAATACAATTAATAAAAACTATAACAATTTAGATTCTGAACTAAACGCAATTACAAATAATGATGAAACTGGAATACGCGATAAATTAATGAACGAGGATAAATATAGTGACTATTTATCAACCGAATTAGACCAACCAAAAGACGTTTCCGATGTTAGATTGGATGACACAAAGGATTTAATCCAGTATAATAATTCTATTTTTAATTTAGGAGTGGTAACTGCGGCTACTTTATTAGTAGCTGGTATAGTGATAGCAAGAGAATAAAATATATAATATTTTGATAATATATATTTCCAAAAATGAGTAAGAATACCGATTTAAATGGATTAGTCACATTACAAAAAAATTATCTGAATATTCTTGATAATAAACAAGATGACCCCGAGTTTTCAAATAAGATAAATGAATTACAATCTCAATTAGAGGACGCACATAAGTCATTAAAAGTAGCGGATGTATCAAGCGAACACGTATTAACCCATCAGGAAGAGGTGGCTGACATTGTAGACACTGAAAAGGATAGATTAATGCAGAAGAAGCAATCTATAGATAATGCTTTAGTAGGAAAACAACGCGAGATTGAGTTAAATGATAGTTATCAGAAAAAACAAGCTGAATATAACAAGATAAAATTCGCGTGGGTAATCGCTTTAGCCATAGTTGTAGTATCAATAATCTTAAAGAATCAGCTTACATTTTTTCCTTCGTTCCTATTTGATTTGATAACTATAATCGTATTATTTGGTGCTTCCATTTATACGATAAAAGTGTTTATTGATATATCCAGACGTGAAAAAATGAATTTCAACAAGTTAAATTTACCTGATCCTGCTGCTCGCACCCAAGCTGAATTACAAGATGCGGCTAAAGCAGCTGCCAAGGAAGAAGGTGGCGATTTACTAGGTGGAATGAATTTATATGGTTGTGTAGGCACTTATTGCTGTAGTCCTGGCACTAAATGGGATACTGGTATTTCAAAATGCGTTCACGATAGTGAATATGATGTGAATAAAATTCAAGATGAAAGCAGTTCCGAAGAGTTTAATACAATGGTAAATAGCTCTAATACAAAAAACCGAAGAATCAATATAAATAATGTAAAAGAGAACTATGCAAACGAATATGATAATTATTCAAAATTATAGTTATTTTTATCCCATGATATAGTAAGTATAATATCATATCATGGGAGGAGGACCATCGCGACAAACACTCAATTACCGAAAAAACGCTTTACGGAGGAATGACCGAAATAATTCTGATATTCAATCAAAAATTAATGCGATTACTCCTATTAGAGATGAGTTACAACAGAAAGTAGATACAATGAACGATGAAATATCTCAATTAAATAAAGATATTAGTAAACTAGGAAAAACTACCACTTCAAATAGAAAAACAAAAACTTCTTTAGCAAGTGAAAAAACGGGGTTGGAAAAAGATTTGAAAAGTGCGAAGCATTTATTAAAGGTGGTAGACCAAGCAATAGATGAAATAAAAAAATATGGAGATATTCAGAAACGAACACAAGACTTTTTTGATAAGGAATATGAAGCTCTTTATACAAAAGTAATGACTCGACAAGAATTAAAACAAAATGACTATATAAATCGTAATGAAACATTAGAACGTGCGATAAAACAATTTAACCAAAATTTTAGTAATGATTATAGAAATACTGAATATCAAGAAAATCATACCGCATATTTTGTAACATTAAATTCACAATTTTGGTGGGTATATTACATTTTATGCTTAATCCTATTATACCAAATAGTTTATATACAGAATGAAATGAACTTGAAAACAAAAGTTATATTAGGAATTATTTTAACATTATATCCATTATCATACCGAATATATGATTTAGTCGGAACTAAAAAATAACACTATAGTATAGAATATAGTAAATATGGAATTTAATAGAATAATTGAAGGATACAGTGATAATGCCGTGCGTAGTTCGAGCACCTATCTAAGTAAATTGAGGTCAAAGATGGACGAGCAACGCAAACTTACTAGTAAATTACAGACAATAACAAAAGAACGTAATAAACTACAAAAAAAATATGAAAGAACGTATAACGCATATATCATAGATGACCCAAACTTAAAACTTACAAAAGCAGATAAGGAAAGGGTTCTCTCGGTTTTAAAAAAACAAATAAAAGAATTAGAAAAGGAAATCGCCAACTTAAAATATGATATTAAATCTACCAATGCTGAAAAAGACCGAAAATATAATAATAAGTTGATACCAGCAGAAAAGGATTTTGTTGAAAGAAAACAAGTGACAGACAATAAATTAGATGAAATTTTACCATTAAAAAAGAAAGAGAACGGCGAAGCAAAAAATTACTTTAACTTGCTTATTTCACAAAATGAAGAAGTATTAAACGCAATTGTAGGCAAACAAAATGATCTCACTACTGCGGATAGAAGATATGTTATAAATGATACGAAACATCCATATTATGTAACGTTAAATCGCGGATTATTGTTTTTGTATATTATTGTAGCATTATATGTTATTTATAAAGTGATGTTTGGTATGATTACACAAAATATTTATGGTAAATTAATAATAGTGCTGTTAATTTCATTATATCCTATTTACATATTTGGATTAGAAAAATCAATTTATAATCAATACCTATTTATTAAAGCTATGTTACGAGCTGAGCCATATATTCCTACAAAATAAAAAATATATATTTTAATTATCAAAATATATACTTACCCAAATATTTTTTTTACTAATTTACAGGCCATTGATACTATCATTATCTAAGCTATTTTTTATAATGTCTTCGTCCATATCATCAGTTGATTCATACTTAATCTCAACACCGAACCATTTGGACGCACGGTTCTTTCCGAAGCATCTATCCATATACTCGTGTAGGTCCTTTGGTGAAGGGCCTCTTCCACCATAGTTTGTCTCATACCATCGTGAAAACTCATTATTGAGCTCTGATTTCTGAATGCATGCGTTAGAGTTGCTGCGTAATACACATTCCTCAACGAACTCAGATAGGTAATCTTGGCTCTTCCTATACTCATTACTTTTTTGTAGAACGATGTCACAGTCATTAACAAGACCTTTCGTTCTTGACGCACGTTCTACCAACATTGCCAGAAACACTTCTTTCCAAGCATCAAACTTCTCATCAATTGACTTGTCAATGAGAAACTGGAAAGGCTTCTCTTTGTCACCGTCAACAGGGTTTTCTGTGAAGAGCGACTTGAATGGAACTGCTCTAATACGACGCCACGTACCATGGTCGTTACTCTTGATGCCCATTAAAACGTTACACGTAACAACTAGTTTAAATTGTGGCAAGAATGAGATTGTCTGAGGCATATATGGAGCTCTACCTTGGATAGGGTCCTTTCCACTGGTTAATTGTTTCATAATGCCTTCATTGATTATGTCACCTTTAGACGGCTCCTGCATGACTGCGAAACGTTTTCCCTTTAATTGGACGATTTCCGGAGCTAATCCACCAACTTTACCACGTCTATCGGTTACTAACGTAAGTGGCACATCACCCTTGTAGTCACCAAGGACAATTTCCATTAGATTGACTAACACAGATTTTCCATTTTGACCGCCACCAATATACATATTAAATGTTTGATTGGTAGATGTTCCTAAGAGTGTCGATGCCAAATGATCCCACATATATTCACATAGAGATTTCTCTGGAAACAGCTGGTCCATAAATATAGTGATTTCGTTGACCTTACTTCCGTGTTTTACTGTATCAAGTGGTTTATAATCAATATTAGTTGACATTGAGATATTGTCCTCTGGAATACCATTTCGAAATAAGTTCTCTTTAAAGTCATATACTCCATTCTTACAACAAAGTAGATGTGGGTTTACGTCAAGTTTTCCTAAGAAATCACCATCATAAAACAACTCCTTCGCCTCCTTCATAATATGGTCTTTATCGCTGGTTTGTGCTAACTTCTGAGAGATGTTAATAGCTCGTTGTTGGATTACGCGATGAAGTTCATTCTGTTCTGCGATAGGCTCATCATCATCTGTGCGATTACTTTGTGGTTCATTGTTATGCATATATTGAACTGCTTTATTTCTATAACGCTCTCTTAATGGACCAGAGATGGTCTTTCTGAGAGTAGTCCCTGAATCTAGGTCGTGCCAACGATGATTTTTATAAACCATCCACATATTATTCTTAACGCTGGTACATACATATGTATGCTTACACATCTGATATAAAACCCACGCCAAATCCCAATCACCACATCCTGATTTTTCGTTATTCTTACCTTTACCGCCACTGATTTTCAGGCTTTGCTCGACGTGATAATCTAATGAGTTATTCATAATGCGGCTATATTCTTCTGGTGCATCGGTCTTCGCCCAATGATATAACGACCTCTTTGTAATACCATCATTTGGACGCCTGTCAAAACCGCGCCATTTCTCGCATAATTCGGGGATACTACCAAAATCAAAAGTAGATGATTTCGCACTAAACGCAATCCATACAATTAACAATCGATTACTTATATTCTTAAGACACCATCCAACCTTCATCCACTTCAGGTATGACCCAGATTCGTAATATGAAGGGGGCAATATCATTACATAGTCATACGAGTCCTTGAGGTCGTAATCCAGTTGAGAGCTTAATGATGACTCCAGAAATACCTGTATCATCATATCTAGCTCATCTTGCGTCTTAATGTTAGCTATATTTAGGTCTTCGATAACTGGTATATCTTGAACGGTCATACTAGACAGATTTTTTGACGAGGAACCTACTCGCTTGATATTATTCTGCCTATCATATTCATCTCGCTCCTTTAGAAACGAAGATTTCAAGAATAATGATGGATGATTTTCATTGCGAACGGATAACTCGTTTATATTTTTATTCACATCAAATGATTGTAATGGAATCTCTTTGCGCATAAACTCGCAATCAGTGTCATCAAACGATACGTTATAAATACGAGTAACCTTATATCTATCATTGTTAGGCTTTCTTGAACCATATAATTGCCAATTAACGGTTCCGTCTGTAATACCCTTATCGAATACATCTTCAAATGAATTTGTAATAGGGAGATCTCCCCACGCATCAGCAACTAACGGAATCACTTTATTGCGAATAATTTTTTGTGTATTTCTGTCAGTCTTTAATCCGAAGATCAAATGAATGCCATCTTTGGTACAATTCTTATCTTTCACGCGATTTACGGTAGGTTTCTGTAACACATATATATTGAAATCACAGGTATTATCCACCTGAAATATGGTCTTGAACTCATCCAGATAGATGTCAATCATATCTTCAACGTGTCCGTCAGTATATTGACGCTCATCTACATCATAATCGTGCCGCAAGTCAATATCAACCAACATAGGTCCATTATCAACTAGCTGTTTCTCGGTCAAATACTCCTTTTTGTTTGAAGACAAAATATCTCGAATGTATAAATTAAGAAACAACTCATAATCTTCAGGAGGTATGGAATATGAACCGCCATATATGTTGTCATCTTTACTTCCAATCCGTGTATTTGTAATCTCTTTATTTGTGTTATTTTCACCCTTTTTAAGTTGATGCTTCATCATAAAGTCTTGGAACCCAGCATACTTGACACTGATAGGTGGTTTAGATTTTGAAGACGACCCATTAGCGATAGATTTCTCCATCTCCATCTCGTTTGATATATTGATGTTATATTTTTATCTCCTTTCGATTTATATATTCTACCTTTCAATTTTCTATCACCAAGTATATTTAGGGATACCATTTACGGTCATATATTATATAATGACATTCAATGTATACGTTGCGAATATTACTAAATGATTTTGTAAAATTGAATTAATGTATCTCCAACAATATCACTTAAATAAATTATACTTCTGTAGTATATAAAATGAAGTTTTGCGAAAAGTGTGATAATATGTACTATATAGGGATTAATAAGAATAATCCCAATGAGTTAACATATTACTGTCGTAATTGTAAACACGTTGATGAAACTATTACCCAAGAAGGTATATGTGTAACAAATACCCAGTTAAAGAAAGGAACCCACGAATTTAACCACTTATTTAATGAATATACAAAATTGGACCCCACCCTTCCACGGTTGTATAATATTCAATGTCCGAATGATGAATGTAAAACCGAACACGGTGTGATTTATATTCGATATGATAACGATAACTTAAAATATTTGTATATATGTGCGGATTGTGATACAAAATGGAAAACCGATGAACGTAAATAATGAATAAACATAAAATTGAAAATCTAGATGATAAATAACTATTTAGAAAAATTAGATTATCTAATAATATATTAACTAATATGGACGCTGAAGATTATGTACCGAGTGACACTGAAGATATCACTAGTGATATTGAGGATACTGATGATATATCAATAGAATTGAATAAAACAGTTAAACCTGTTCCAATCCCGATTGATGATGATGAAGTTATTGATGATGATGAAGATGAAGATGAAGTTATTGTTGATGATGATGATGATGAAGATGAAGATGATGAAGATGAAGATTATGATGATATTCTAGGTCGCAATGACAATGATGAAAATATGGCATCCAGAAAATTTACAATGAATGACTATGATTCTGATGATGATTCTGATGATGATTCTGATGATGATAACTTACAAAAATTTGCCGAAACCGATAAAGATGATATTATTACTAATTTTCACCCAGAGTTATACAACCATAACTATGATGAAATCCAAACAATGGCTAAGGTTACTCGCGATAACAATGGTACAATTGTAGACCCTTTACATAAGACGTTACCATTTGTTACAAAATATGAAAAAGCACGCGTTCTAGGAGAACGCACAAAACAATTGAATGCCGGAGCACAAGCATTCGTAGAAGTAGATGATAATGTGATTGATGGTTATCTAATCGCATTAAAAGAGTTTGAAGAAAAAAAGGTTCCCTTTATTATTAAACGCCCTTTACCAAATGGTGGATGTGAATATTGGAAGTTATCTGATTTAGAGATATTAGTATAATAACATAACAAAATCAAAAAGAAAAAATAATAGTTTATTTTTTCTTTTTCTAAAAAGCAATATAGAAATAGCCATATAAGTAATGTAATGTCACAAAATAATAATAATAAACGAATTATACACTGTTCTTTTTGTGATGATGAAGGACACTCAATTAGTTCTTGTCAAGACCCTCGTATTGACATTGTAGTTAAAGATTTTGAAGAATCTATTTCATTAGACATGGAATGTAACTTTAAAATGAAATACGCAAAATATGTTATGAATTCACTATATAACATTTCCGATATTCGAATATTAGGCTATCAAAAAGGATTATCTATGAATAAGACATCCAAAGATATGTTTATAAATGAAGTATTGGATGAATATTATGATAAAAAAAATACTAAATATGATGAAATTTTTACTGGGTTTAACGAGACTGAATTATTAGATTTCGCAAAAGACATATCTAAAAATTCAAAACAATGGAACTCCCGTAAACTATCTCTACCAAAAGTAAAAAAACTATTGGGTATTAAATCGAACGACATTGTGTTACAAGAAAACAAGAAGCAAAAATGTAAAACTGTATCGTCATTAATATCTGTTGATAATTCGAATGATGACGAACCCTATAATGATTTCAATTATTATTTGCTACCATTAGTAGACGAACAATCATTTCGCGATTTATCTCCAGCATTAAAAAAGGGGTTAAATTATATGTATTTTTTATCAGTTGGAGCATTAGTTATGAATGCGTATATTATTTATACTCAGTATTAGGTATACTATTATGACTTCCAATTCTTACCACAATCCAAACACGTTATGAAAATTGTTGCTGGTTCATCCGCACTTCGTGTTTGTAACTCATAATAAGTACATCTCTTTGATTTACACTTCTTGCATGTAAACATATCAGTTGATGCCTGTATATTGTTAGTGTATTTGCTTGCGTCACGCATTACTTTCTGTTCGATTAAATCCCTCCACTGTGAAGGATTCATTTCCTGATGAGTCATAGACGCAATATTGGTTGGAGTAACTTCACCATTTTTAATTCGGTTTAAAAATGATGTGTCTTTTAGATTAATATAAATACTCCTCAATCTATCCAAATAGATTTGTACGAACCGGGGGTTTTCCCACTTTTTTATAATTTTCTTGGTAGACGCCTCTTTTAATGAATAATTAAACACCCCTCGTTCTACATTTACACATAATGTATCATCTTCAATAATCGCATTCAACTTATTTGAAATGTTTGTACGGAATTCAGTCGGGTTAGCAATATTACGCATTGTGTAAATAATATAATGTATTATAGTATTTACCGTTTATATAATTTCAATTTTCTAATATGTTATAGATACTCTTCTTCCTCTAATTCATTTGTATATTCACTATCGTCAGTATCAGATGTATTAAAAACAGTAGGTGCTTTGGTACGTCGATGTGGTGTTTTTGGTGGTATAATTCGCTTTCTTTTATTTGGAATAGATATTTCACTATCACTTTCATCGCCATAACTGTCAGCTTCATCAAAGTCATCGTCGACTATGAAATCATCCTTTACATACCCACTTTTGGTCTTGGGTAAATCTTCATCTTCATCTTCACTTTCATCTGAATCTTCCCCATCCAAATCATCAAATCCCCCATACAAATGATTATATATACTATTCCATTCAGAAGAGGTCAGATTTTTTGGAACATCATTTACCTTATTAACTAAGACACAACTACCGAAAAATAACGTATTATCAATAGGTGGTGGAAATTCATATTTATTTTCTTGATTAGCTCTACCTACTAATTTACCATAGATGTGAATGTTATATGTTACGTTCTTTATCTTAATATTTTTCCATACTGACTGAACTTTGAAATCGGTAGATGCCTTAAATCCGCCTTTTTTATAAAGTTCATTTTCATCATATGATTTCACCTTCAATTCCTTAACATTCCCACTCTTCTCTACAATAATAATAGAAACGGATGTCATAATATACAACTTATATATTATAGATTTTATACCCTTTACAAATTACTTTACTAATATAAGTGTGTTTGTCGTAAAATTATATAAAATCTTTTGTTGTAGTTGTGTATACCAATAAAGAATATGTTATCAAATCCTATAATCTCTTTTTTGATTAAAATAATTATATCGGTTGCTATAATTTATACATTACAATGTGGGTTTGAATACTTGAAATCTACATATACCAAGCCAAAAGTTAAGGATTTAGTGAATACTCAAATTAAGAAATATAAGGAAATAATGACTGAATTGAATAACCCAATTGAAAAAGAGTGCGAAGAAGTTACGGATGAAACGAATGGAGTATTTAACGAACAAATAAATGTAAATGATATGAATGACGAACTATTGTCATTTATGAATTCGCAAACGCAGCAATATGTAACTGACCCATAACTATATTTAAAAACCTATATAGAAATAAACCTACACTCAGTATAATGACAGAATTAAGTCCCGCGCAGATAAGCCGATTATCTGATAGATTTCCTGAATTTGAACTTTCATATGAAACTATTTCACATACGAAAGTTTCATCCGCATATAATGTAGTTTCGGCTATTCCTACTGGTAAAAAAGTATTTTTGTGGTTTACGTTTTACAAAGACAAGGACGTATGTTACTTATTTGAATTAAATAGAGAAAAACGTATTACTAAAGGGAAAATGCTAAATTTGGGGTTTAATTTCAAACTATCGTTAGGCACTGTATTGTATGGTTCTTGTGTAGTTAATGAACTGAATGAATTAAAGGCCATTGTTGTTGATGATATCTTATATTATAAAGGGTTACTACTCAATAATACACCTACTATACAAAAATTATCTATGTTAAATAAAACGTGTAATGATATCACAAAACAAGACCCACTTCATCCTGTATATTGTAGTGTTTTTTGGGAAATTAACATAGATAATAATGCGATTGAATATCCAAATACAATTTCCAGTGACATTTTTCAAAGTATACCGTATAATATTCATCACATTCAGTATAGATGCGCTCACGAAAAAAAACCATTTGTCAATATCTTTATTCATAAAAAATTAAATGTGATAAGCTTACCATCCGCAAAACGACATTTTACAAATCCACTAGAGGATATTGATTTAACACCTTTTAGAATGACACAACATAAATCACAATATCGATATCCAACTATCTTTCAGATAATGGCAGACATTCAAACTGATATATATCATCTTTTTATTTATGGACGAAACAATCAACGTGTATATTATAATGTTGCGTATATACCTGACTATAAAACTAGTGTATTTATGAATTCATTATTCCGTAAGATTCGTGAAAATGATAATTTAGATTACATTGAAGAAAGTGATGATGAAGATGATTTCCAGAATATAGACGAAGACAAATATGTAGACGTAAATAAGGTATTGTATATGGAATGTAATTTTCATATGAAGTTTAAACGATGGGTTCCAAGTCGTGTTGTTAGTCGAAGGGAAAAAATAGTACACGTAAGCCAACTTTAATTTTTCTCTTGGCGGGCAATTCTCTCATCATACATTTGTTGTAATCTTTGTCTAGTTTCTAATACTTTTTTTTGAATTTCCTTGATTTTTTTGTCGTCAAACTTATTCGTTCTTTTTCTATTTTCTTTATTTTTATAATATAACGCACGTTTTTCCAATTCTATATTCTTTTTTCGTCTTATCTCTTCCTTCTTTTCTTTCCACTCTTCTTCATTTTCTATTCCTTTGAAAAGTGTTATTTTATGAATATTTTCTTTCATTTTAGTTATTCGACGTTCTTCATATTCTTTTATTTTTGCTAATTGTTCTTCCGATAACATTATTTATTATATATTGATAATATATAATGTCTGGAACCGGAGTTACAAATTTCTCATTTACAGAAGGTAATGTATTATCGAACACTGTTACTACAGCCACTTCGGGTGGTGATAATATCAACGTATTTAAGGCAAATTTTGAGCCTACGCAAACTGGTGGAAAGATGCGTCGCAAATCGTATGGTAAAAAACGCAAATCTATGCGTAAATTAAAGAAGAATAATAAAAGTAAAAAAAATAAAACACGAAAAAATACTCGTCGGAATAGACGTAAATAGAAGCCAACAAAAAACAAATATATACACATTTACATATTTGTTTTTATTTTTTGTATTTTTTCTTACCTACGCCCTGCTCTCTTCATCTCAGACATCTTAATTTTGGCGTCTCCGTGTGCTCTATTATCGTGCCTATCTTCCCACATATAGTTTGATGCCTTATTTTGACCTCCACAGTTTCGGGCAACAATGTGTCCGGCGTCTTTATGAGCGGCTCTATCGTTTGCTTGGATTGTATTTAACCCTGCATGTTGCTTGTAATGATCTACAGCAAACTTACGAACTGCCTGATTATTATTCAGGGTGGGGTTTTCATTCGCAATTCTACGATTGATAGCGATAGAGTGTGTTCCGTATGGCATTTTGAATTTAGTTATTAAATATAACACTTATGTTGTTACTATACGTTCTATTATATTTCATAAATCAATTTTCTATTCCGTCTTCAGACTATCAAATATCGAAGTGTCAAGTAAACACTTCGAATCCTTTAAACTCTTTAAATGATTGTCATCATCGTCTTCGTCATCTACTGTTTCAGTATCATCATTCTTTAATTCTTTGGGTTCAAATACCCATTTCCACGTTTTATCACTATTCCAGTCTAAGCTCATTCCAGTATATTTATCTCCATCTATTTGACGGATACGATAATTGCATTTTTTATAAAACCGCCTACGTTGGACCCATTGTTTCTGAAATAAATCGTGACTATCTACAATATCTACAACTATCGGATTATTTCCCTTTACACGCAATATACGTCCGACTGATTGTGTAATATCCGTTTTAGGAGTAACCATAATTAAGGATGAAAGAGTCTTTATATCAAGTGCCTCGGCCGCCATAGCATATGTAGCTAATACAATTTTTTTAGATTCGGTAGTTTGTAAATCATCTTGTTTCATTCCACCTACATAATATCCTATTGTTGCCAATTCACGATGACAAATACCTTCATATAGATACTTTAATAATGAGCGATTATGACATAAAATCATTATTTGTTTTGATTCATCTTCTTTTAATAAATCGTCTACCACTTTGATTATAAAGTCACTACGTGGTCCGTAATTACATAATTTGGATATCATAGTGCTATATTTGGGATTTCCGCGAAAATCATATTCTATTTCATTAAAATCGGTATCTCTGGAAGTATAATTTATAGCACGAACACATACAACATCATCGTCTTTTCTTCCTTCGCTATATATCTTATCACCAATATACATATACAACACTTTGGTTAACTTATCTTTTCTATCTACTGTTGCTGATATACCAAGCATATATGGGGTTACTGTTTTGAATAATGTTTTTGAAAATTGTTCGCTACCAATACGATGAACCTCATCAATAACGGTTAGCCCAAATGAAGTAAACGCATTCGCGCCCAAATCCTTATCATATAACGTTTGAAGCATACCTATTACTATATCCTTTCCTTCTATATCAAATATTTTACCTTGAATTTTTCCTATTTTTGCACTTGGTAAAAAGTCATTTATACGTTCTATCCATTGGTTCATCAAGAATTCTTTATGCACGATAATCAGTGTCTTCTTTTTAATATCTGAAATCATTTTTAATGCACATATAGTTTTTCCAAATCCGCACGGAAGCTCGAGTATACCACCATTCCCACGTATCTCATTTCCACAGCATATAGGGGTATTTATATGATTCATATACACACTTATCACGTTTTTTTGATAATCACGAACGGTTTGTGTAAATTCAACATCTATATCATCACCTTCCTCTATTTCTGACTTGTCTGGCAGTCCGTAACGTTTGATTCCGTAAAATCTTGGTATGTAAAATTTATTTGCATTTTCACGAAATACGTGAAAAGCACCTACATCTGTATTTTGATTCGCACCAAATACAAATGGTTTTACATATAACTCATCGCGAAGGATTTCTTCATCTTCTTTTGAAATTACGGACTTAGGAATAGTATACCCTTTCTTACCAAGATATGCGGATTTCCTCACAATTTCTTTGTAATCATCCGTTATTTTTACTTCTGTAACTTTAGGCTTTGGAGGTTGTCTTTTTCTGTTGTATGGTTGTCTAAATCCACGCATTATTTGAATTATATATATTAACGTAACTTTAGGATATTTCAATTTTGTAGGTTATTTACTTGGAATAAACGGGTGAAAAATATAATAGTATTCTATACTATACAAAAATGAAGTTTTTATCTTTTATGGATTCTCTTACTAATGTTGAAACTGCGGTTATTGTCATGCTTATTTCCTATCTAGCACTCCCAATTCAACTCCCTGATATGTTTGCTAATATGGTTGATTCCCCTATGGGAACAATTGGTATTTTCATTCTTTCTGTCTACTTATTTTTTAACGCAAACCCATTAGTTGCGGTTTTGTTCGTATTCGTCGCATATGAGATGTTCCGTCGTAGTAGCAACGCAACTGGAAAAGCCGCTATGATTAAGTATACTCCCACCCAAGCAAGAAAAGACGATAAGATGAAGAAAATGAACCCTGTCAAAACTGTTTCTTTAGAAGAGGAAGTCGTAAATGAAATGGCACCTGTAGGAAAGAGCGATGTTAGTGTATTCACCACATCTACTTACAAGCCTGTTGCTGAGAATGTTGGTAGTGCATCTATGTTCTAAGCCAACTTACTTGTTTTTACATCATATAACTTGCTATATGATGTAACTGTAATTTTATGCTACTCCACGTATCACATCCTTCATTTGTGCATTAAACTTTTTCTTTAAACCTATTATTATACTTACCACCGCAAATACTCCTGCAAAAATTGCCGATAAGTTTCCATATGATACTAATGTTAATGAACCAAATAAATACAATATACTTAATATTAGTATGCCTGTAATAATAACAGCAAAATAAGCTGACAAACTATCCGAATTAACCATCGTTTGTAATATTACACTTAGTGTAGGGATAATGTCATCAAATGGAATCGCATCTATGTTTTCAGCAGTATCAGAGGTTTGATCGGATTTAACGGTAGTCCCTTTCACTTCTGTCGTCATAAAAGTTAAATCAGTTTTCTTTATTTGAATTAATCCATATGATAAAATACTAAACACAAAGGTAAATATACCTGCGGACATTAATTTATAGTCGTCTGAAGATGCCCCGGTGCTTATTAATGTTGTGGTCAAAACAAACATACTAAATCCTAATATTATATCCGCCATACGGATACGTTCAAATCGAGCAGTATCATCTGTTTTGAATGCTATCGCGCTACCGTCAATTACCAAATTTTTATAAAGTAATGGAACAGTAATATAGGAAACTAACATTGCTAGCACAAATATACCATAATTTACAGTCGTCTTCATAAAATCACTTTCTTGTGCTTCAGTTGCCATTTTACTGTTAATTGGGACATTATATGTATTCTGTTCTTCTTCACTCACACCGGTTGGGCTGCAGTCAATATAAATCTCTTCAGCATCTCGTTTTGATATGTTATTACTTGGGACTACAATATAACTTTCTCCTTCAGCAGGGTAATTATCGAACTTATTGGTTACACTACCAAAGTTGTTAACGATTTTATTTTTTGACGCAGTATTAATTTGAATCGGGGTTGTAAATACACATATCTTATTGCCTTTATTAGTATAAACAATACAAGAATCTTGTTTTGATATGACCGAGTTCAATTCAGCTTCGATTGTTGGTTCCTGCCTTTCCTTAATCTTTAATATTTTATCTATATCATTCTCATCTGTTATTAATAATGATTTTGTTTCAAGTAAATAACAAGTGTATAGTTTGGTTTGGTCGCTCGCAATTGTATGTTCTATGACTAGTTCTCCCACAATATTATCATTATTTGTAGTAATACCATCTATTTCGGAATGAATTGTTTGGTAGATAGACAGATTTGTATGCATGTAATTATATTGAGTTTCTTTCTCGGTATAAAAAAAGTTATTTTCGGATGATGTATTGGGGTACGATATTTCAAATCCACCTTGTTTATCAGAAGGTTCTGATGCTTCATTCTTATTTAATGTTACCCGCGGATAGTCTATTACAATTTGATGATTGAATTCTTTATTTTTACTAGGGTAGAACTTTGGCATTATTAATATACTATATAGATTATTCATATAGTTTATTTTTGAATTTTTATCTAAAGGTTAGGAATATACTGGAACAAATTATTTTCATACATTGTAACTTGGAATGTGTCATTGTACCCTTCTACAAAAACAACATTGCCATTATTTATATCATCACAACCATATTCTCCCGTACAACTTTTTCCATTCACACTTATTGGTAGTTTGGTATTCAAATTTCCATTATTCGCAATTGTATAAAATTGCCACTTATCTCTTCCAGTCATTATTCTCCGTCCCATCAAAGGAAGAATATTTTGTTCTCCATCATTTCCCATACGCGTTAAAATACCCATCTGTTGGTAATTACTATTTGTTGCTCGTGTTTGAATATTTACAGGAACCGCTACTGGAGGGACTCCGCGAATATCACTTGAGCCACGTTGGTAATATACATCGTGAGTTTTTAATGGAGGGGCATAAGGGTCATTTATTGTATCATTTCTACCGGACATTGGAGTTAACGTGTGATGTATAGGAGGTGGCACTAAGATACGAGGTTCTTTACCGCCTGTTCTACGAATATTCATAAAATGTTTGTAAAATATGAATCCTAAACCTATTAAAATAACAATTATTAATAGTAATGTCATGTTCTCTATGCATATAACACCTGGAGCACATTTTTTTGGCATATTTGCTTGTATAATATTGCACACTATTATATAATGGAAAACGCATTTATTATTTTTTCAAATCCGCCTAACATCTTGACAAATCCACCAGTTGTTAGTGGGATTACATCATTGGTTAAATCGTCTACAAACTCACCCGTTTTCCTAACAAACGCACGGGGTTTTAATCTACGACAATTGTAACATTTATCTCTAATTGACTTAGGGAAATGTATTATATGAAATCCAAACTGGTCTATTGTAAATCTATCTAATTTTTCTAATAAAGACCAGAGATTTGTCTCAATCTTGCTACCAATCTTACCTTTACCACCTATAAAATCTAACATCATAAAAACCAACATTGGAATGAAATAGAGAATCTTTCCAATTATTTCTAATATGTAATAAAAAATACAAGATGTAAAGTTTTCCATCATTTTCAACCCACAGAAGAACGTTGATATACCAAATACACCTACAGAATGGGCTAATTTGGCACCAGATAATGCTCCAATAAACGCACCTTGAGGAAATTCTATAAATTCTTGACCTACTCCTTCAAATATTTGAAATAAACCCTCTCCAGCACCTACTGCTAAAGTAATCAATATCAAAATAAAAGGTATTGCTGCTCCGAACATTGTTACTAATATATATTATACATATATGATATATTAGTTTTGGTATTCTAATCTAATTACTTACTTTTTCTGAGATTTATACTTTGAATATTTATTCATAAACGCCTCTGCTTTGTCTAATATAGGGTCAATTTTTACCATTGCTTCTACAATATCTCCCTTTAATGCGTTAAATTCAGGATATTCTTCTTTTAATTTTTCAAATTGACGCTTCATTTCGTCCTTCGTTTTATCGGAAAGCTCATTTGAATTTGGCGCATCATCAACGTCCTCGTCTCCTTTTTTTTCTTTCTTAGGCTTTACTTCTTCTTCATCGGTTTCTTCATCGGTTTCTTCATCGGTTTCTTCCTTATCTTCAAATCCCTCATATCCTATTTGTTTCATACCTCTCTTTAATACGTTAGTAGCCGTTAACGCTACACATAGGATGACTATCATGTTCTTGCTAAAGAAAGAGGTTAAGAAACCTACCATACACATTAATACAATACCCATTGTATCATTGTTGCTTACGAATAAAACGATTTGTGTCAATGTCATAAACAGGAATAAGTATAATACTAGTTGGTTTTGAAGGACAGGATTGAAGTTATACTTCATTTTTAATAATTTTCCAAAATTTGGTAATTTAAATTGCATTTTATAGAATATGTAACGAAATTAATTGTATCCTAAATAGTTGTCTATGAATCGCTACCAGTTTCATCTGATTCATCATATTGGTAACACGCTGGAATATCTCCACCATATATATCTAATACTTCTTTTACCACTTCCTCGCGTTGAATATCTTCTTTTTGAAATTCCACACTTGTTATACTTGAAGAACGTTTACCTTTAAATTTATCTAAAAAATCTTCTAATCCATTTACCTCTTGAGAACGGTCATATTGTTCTAAATCACCGGTTATTACCATACGACTATTTTCACCTAATCGTGTCATTAACATCTTCATTTGGGCTATCGTTGAATTCTGCATTTCATCAGCAACTATCCAACAATTCTTAAATGTTCTACCACGCATATAACCTAATGGGGCGATTTCAATCACCTTATCCTCCATTAATGTTGTAACTTCTTTTGGTGTAATAAATGTATATAATATGTCATATATGGGTCTGACCCACGGAGCCATCTTTTCTTCTAATGTTCCGGGCAAATAACCTAAGTCTTCATCGACAGATACAGATGGTCTTGTAAATATCAGTTTTTCGTAGTTACCTAATAAAAAATTTCGCACCCCCCATTCTGTCGCAAATAATGTCTTACCTGTTCCGGCAGGACCAGTTGCTACTACTATCTTTTTGTTCTTACGTTTCAATTGACTATGATAATACTCCTGACTCTGGTTCTTAGGTGTCGTAAATTTTGATTCAAATATACTCTTTTCATTACCAGATAAATGGTGCATATTTTCATAGTACGACCTTTGTCTTGCTATCGTTGTTTCGTGCTCTATATCGTGTTTATATTCGTTCAATATTTCTTTGTCATTTTGTTTTCTTGACCTACGACCCCGCTTCTTAATATCTGGTTTATCTTCACCTAAGTAGTCATATTGGTCAATATATGAACTTTTTTTCATTTACCTATTATACATATACACCCTTAAATTATCTTGTCTAACTAACCAATATGCTATACACAACGTTATTTACATTATTTTTTGTGTTATTTCTTAGCAAAACACGATTACAAATCTAATATAACTGAATTATACAATACAATTTGTATTCAGTAGTAATATTGTGGGGGTTATGATATATCACCATATGCCTATATAAATACTTAATTAAAAGATTAAGTTGTTAGCATAACCAGTTGATAAATACATTTATTAAAGGAAATAAAAATCTGCCGTCTATATTATTTAGACAACAATGACTGATATTCAAAAAAACGAGCCTTTACTGCAACCTGATGAAAATCGATATGTTATGTTCCCTATTCAGTACAACGATGTATGGGAAATGTATAAACGCTCAATTGACTCTTTTTGGCACACTGGTGAAATTTCACTAGCACAAGATTTGAATGACTGGAAATCGCTCAACAATGACGAACAACAATTTATAAAAATGATACTCGCTTTCTTCTCAAGTAGTGACGCACTTGTCACTGATAATCTTGGAACCCGCTTTATGAGTGAGGTCCAACCATCCGAGGCACGCGCATTTTACGCATTTCAAATCGCGATTGAAACCATCCATTCCGAGATGTATAGTATATTAATCGACACTTACATCAAAGATAGCAAAGAAAAAACAAAACTGTTCCAAGCTACACAGAACTATCCTTGCATTTCTAAAAAATTTAACTGGGCTCAAAAATGGTTAGATGACAAACAAAGTGACTTTGCTACACGTCTCGTCGCATTCGCCCTTGTTGAAGGACTTTTCTTTTCATCATCATTCGCTGCTATTTATTGGATTAAAAAACGTGGCCTTATGCCTGGTCTCACCTTCTCAAATGAGTTAATTTCACGTGATGAAGCTCTACATACAGAATTTGCTATTTTACTTTACTCCAAGATACAAAATCGTCTCTCACAAACCAAAATTTATGAAATTGTGAAAGAGGCAGTAGAAATTGAGAAAGAATTTATTACCGAAGCAATTCCTTGTCGTATGATTGGGATGAATTCGAAACTGATGAGCCAATATATTGAATTTGTTGCCGATAGATTATGTCTGCAGCTTGGTTATGACAAAATTTATAACTCATCTAATCCTTTTGATTTTATGGAGCTTATTAGTGTCGAATCTAAAGTGAATTTCTTTGAACGAACTAATGCTGAATACGCACTAGCAAATAAAACAGTAGATGAAGATGTGTTTGAATTTAAATCTGATTTCTAAATCCGGATAATATCAGTAAACCAGACATATATTTATCACCTATATGTATAAATGGCTTCTATTACTCGTAAACGTAGTCGTTGTAAAAACGGAACCCGCAAAAATAAGAAAACCGGTAATTGTGAAAGTGCTTTAGATAAAACCTGCTCTATTTGTTTAGACCGAATTGTATCTGGAAATGTTACTACCAAATGTAAACATAAGTTCCATAAAAAATGTTTGATTGGTTGGTGTAAGGGCAACAAAGACAAACCAACATGTCCTATTTGTAGAAAGGATATTAAGGAAACTTGTAAAAAAATTATGCCTTTTGATAGTCATGAAGTATTCCGTTACATCGGGTACAAATATGATGAAACACCTGCGGATAAAGCACGCAACATCGAACAAGCAATCCTTATTGTTCACTGTAAAGGTTTTGACCCCAATATAAAGAATATGTCGGGCAAAAGTTTATTGTATGAGTTATCCCAGTTCACAATTAATAACAAGCATTATAAACCTATTATTGAAATTATATTTAAAAGATACCCTAATGTTGAGGTCAGCACTGAACTAATTAACGAAATAAATGCGAATGGTAACGTCGAGATATTACAACTTTATAAAAAATACAAGAAAATACCCAAACAGTTGAAGAATCTTATCTAATTTACATAATTTTACGCAAAACATAAAAACACCTAAATGAAACAATTGAAACTATAAAAACTGCTGATAATTGTGCCCCTATATTTATCTGTGATACGTGTAATATACAGGTTAATAGTAGGACAACTTTGTGGCGTCATAAAAAACGTGTAGTAAGTTAGAAACAGAAAGTGTCAGACAACCTGTGCCAGTTCAAAATGAATATGATGATGCACGGGAGCTCATTAGTGTTGAATCCAAAGTGAATTTCTTTGAACGCACAAATTCTGAATACGCACTAGCAAATAAAACAGTAGATGAAGATGTATTTGAATTTAAATCTGATTTCTAAACATTGTTATTTAGACACTATACCAAATATAATTTATGATTATTTACTATACAAATCATACATTATGGACGATTGGTACGATTCTTCTATTAACTCGAATATCCTTAGAAAAACGTATGTTAATGGATTTTTAGATGTTTCACAGAACTTATCCACACGTAATAATCTATATGTTTATGGAGATACTTCATTCAATGGAACACTTAATGTGACCGGAGATGTAAGTTTCAATTCAACCGGACGAGTAGATATATGTGGTAACTTCTACGCACAATATCCTAACAATTCTATTCCGATTGAGGCAATTATTGGTGATAATGAAAATAAAGCCAATAAAGAATATGTTGATGACATTTCATTAAACTTATCGAATGAAGTTACGCGAGCACAAAACGCAGAACTAGAGAACACTACTGCAATTTTAAATAATAAATCCACTACTGATATTTCCCTCAGTTTGAAAGCCGATTTGGATACTACTGATATTTCCCTCAATTTGAAAGCCGATTTGGATGCTACTGATATTTCCCTCAATTTGAAAGCCGATTTGGATGCTACTGATATTTCCCTCAATTTGAAAGCCGATTTGGATACTACTGATATTTCCCTCAATTTGAAAGCCGATTTGGATGCTACTGATATTTCCCTCAATTTGAAAGCCGATTTGGATGCTACTGATATTTCCCTCAATTTGAAAGCTGACTTGAATGCTACTGATGTTTCCCTCAATTTGAAAGCTAACGCGATTTCTCCTAATTTTACTGGGACACCAACCGCACAAACCGCTACAAGTGAAACAAATACTACTCAACTAGCTACTACTGAGTTCGTACAGACAAGAGTTGATGAAATCATTGATGGTGCACCAAATAATTTAGATACACTAAAAAAAATTGCGGATGAGCTTGTATCAAGTGGCAACACTTCTAATGAATTTATCACTGCATTAATTGAAGACATCTCCGCTAATTTAAACACCGAAGTTAGTAGAGCTACTGATATGGAACAAACGAATGCCGACGATATTTCTAGTAATAAAATCGCTACTGATGCTTCTCTCAACTTGAAAGCTGACCTCAATAATCCTATTTTTACGGGGATACCAACAGCACCAACCGCGGTTAGCACTAACAATTCAACACAACTTGCGACTACTGCGTTCGTCCAGCGAAGGATAGGTCAAATTATTGATGACGCACCAGCTACGCTAGATACATTAAAAGAACTAGCTGACGCTCTTGGCTCCGATGCTAACTTTTCTACCACAATTACGAATATGATTGGAGATATTTCCACTAATTTGGAAACTGAAATTAATAGAGCTACCGCGGCAGAACAAGATAATGCTACCACGATTTCGGATAATAAGACAGCTACTGATACTTCCCTCAACTTGAAGGCAGATTTAGCTGCTACTGATACTTCCCTCAACTCGAAAGCCAATTTGGTTGCTACTGATACTTCCCTGAATTTGAAAGCTGATTTAAACTATACCGATACTTCCCTGAACTTGAAAGCCGATTTAGCTGCTACTGATACTTCCCTAAACTTGAAAGCTGATTTGGCTGCTACGGATAATTCTTTATTGTTGAAAGCCGATTTGGCTGCTACTGATACTTCACTTAACCTGAAAGCTAACCTAGATTCTCCTACTTTTACTGGTATACCAACAGCCGATACAGCTGCTAGTGGAACTGATGATACACAACTTGCTACTACTGCGTTTGTTAATCGTGCGGTGGA
>Ga0257126_1000106_pt1 | contig 68706 bp, 64 predicted proteins | sample SI060_120mmetaG_FD_190151 | JGI IMG/M metagenome (GOLD analysis project Ga0257126, IMG submission 190151) | Marine microbial communities from Saanich Inlet, British Columbia, Canada - SI060_120m | ecosystem: Environmental > Aquatic > Marine > Inlet | place: Canada: British Columbia | collected... | reverse complement strand
AATCTGAAGTCCGCCAGCGTCTAGGTCTTTTTTTGTCGCCAACGCTTGTTGCAAGGCCTGTTTCTCAGCGCGCTTGGCCGCTTTCATCTCTCCATGCGTAGGGGGCGTAGGGGCCGGCGGCGGCGGCGGCGGCGGTTCCGGCTGATGCAGGTTTTGATTATTCCTAGGTGGCAGATTCGGTCGGCTTCTGGGCAAACCCGAATTTGCACCATTACGCGGTGATATGGGCGGTCGAAGACGTTGGGGTGGAGTCAGATCTGGGCTATTCTGGGGTGGCAGACTTGGGCCTGCAATGGGAGGTGGCGGCTCAACCACAGACGGACTGTGAGGCGTCGTGCCCACTCCTGCGTGAGATCCCTGCGAAGATTGTGCATTAAGTGCTGCCACCCTTCGCGCTACATTGCCTTGCTTTATTCCAAGACTTTCTGCTGATGTGATCTTTTCTTCTTTTTTTCTTTTCTTGGAAGTATAGGCCAGCAACTTCTGCGGCGCTACTCATAGCAATAACATTACCGCATTTTTTGTCTGAACCAATGGGTTGGGGTACAAAGGATGCCCTACTCCGGCACTGCCCCGAATGGTAGGCTCCGCTTACCGCAAACTACGCCGTCATGCTTGCTACTATGTCTGCCTACCAGCCGCCTTGTCCTCCCCGCGTTCGTGAGCGCGCCAACACCTGCATGGGCCACGAAAGAGGCCGCCAAAACCACTGTATTAGCAACACTGGTTGACACTTCGTTGATGATTGTCAGCTGTTTTATAGTTCGACCTGTCTAGGCGACAACCTCAACTGCTTACTTACTACTTATCATTGCTAAAACCGATGCAGAACTGGGGTCTGATAAATCCAGCTCGCAAGAATATTGTTTTGCTTGCACCACGACCAATATTTTTATTGAGAACTCTGTCACCATTTCAGGCAACATCTCGTTTACAAAAGCCGCGTTTGTCACTGCTACTAAGGCCTTGAATCAGCGGCATAACCCTAGCAAAAACATCTAGCGCTTCCTAAAGCTAATCAAAAATACCTTGAGAGCACAAAAGTTTATGTGGTCGCTGAATAGTTATAGCGGAGTGATCAATAACTCTGCCTTGATCGTTAAAAGCCGCAAACTTACCGACTCCACGATTTAATATTGCACATACCCTTCCTGAGACCAATTAAGGCTCGGCATGCAACAATAGAAAATTTTTGATCCTTGCTTGAGCGGACATTCGTAGAATCGGGTAAAAGTCCTCGCTGCTAAGCGCTAGCCAGCTCGCCTTTAATATTGCCTTTACCTGTACCTACCGCTGCAGAGCAGATCTTAAAGCTGTGGTGTCTAACATCGCTGACACAAGAGTACTCGCGCGCCCTTCTAGCAAAATATCGCAATTCCTTGTTTGGCAAGCAGCATAGGCCCTAACCGAACAAGGCGCCTCCAATCTCTACAACGATTATAGTAAGGAAAAAAACGCCAATAAGGGCCGCCAATACCTTTAGAGAGACTTTTAGCGCACCCACGAAGTCGCCGCGAGACTTTATCCCACCGCGAAGCCAAACCATAAAAACCAATGTCGACGGCAGGCCAAAAACCACAAGAAATATAGCTACAAACAGACCCATCTAATACCTTATAACGGCTAGTAATGCGGTTAGTTAGAAAAATATTTGCGCCATTCATCCAAAACTATGCAGATCTACTAAAAAGCGCTTCTAGCGAAATAACCCAAAATCCACATCATCAAAATTCGCTAGACCTGGAAAAATTTCAAGAATTTCTGACCCGCCCAACCCAAACCATTTAGCTAAGTTAGATGCATATTGCTCTACGCTAACGTCTGGTATTGACAGATTGTAGAGCATCTTGTCGGTCTCAACATCGAAAGCTGGAATTTCTCCAATCATCTGACCACCCTTCACCGGAGTCCCCATAACAAAATAATGGCCACCCCAGCCATGGTCAGTGCCATTGGCGTTAATGGTGGGTGTACGACCAAAATCAGACTGACTAAAGGCCACCACACGCTGGTCAACAGCTCGTGCTTCAAGGTCGTTTTGAAATGCTTCCAGATTTTCAAACAACGCCGATACTAAAATCGGAAGGTCTCGATCCTGATTGTCATGGGTATCGTAACCATGCATTTGAACCATGATTACTTGACGATTTTGATTAAGACTGGGCGCTGCTTCAACTAACCGCGCCGCCATTTTGAGCTGTTGTTGAAAATTGGTTGCCGCATGACCGGTTGTGGCTGGATAGCTTATTTGTGTTTCGTTTGTATTTGTCAGTACTTCAGCAAGATCGGCTGCGTTTTCTAAGGTGCGTATATTCCTAGCTGCCAGCTCAGACCCCATGAGATTAGCGCGCTGTTGATTCTGGAGGTTATAGAAGAGTGCTTGCTGCTCAGGTACCGAGTTTTCGTCATAGATACGCGGAATATTTTGCACACCCCGCGGATCTACAGTAAATGTGGGCATGTTCAGGGTGGTTGTGAATAGCTGAGAATTATCTAACGATATATTCGGCGTGATTGTCGTTGACTGCAGTTGCATCAGCTCTAGCATCCGCGCGCCCCAACCTTCTCGCGCATTTGGATCCATCCCGGCACTTTGCCAGAGGTTTACCTGAGAGTTATGTGAGCCAATAAAAATGGGCATGGCATTTTCGTTTTGCTCAATCATTGATTTTGAAGTCGGTTGGCGAAGAGGGCCAACGTTACTGACCCAAGAAAGCTTATCCCCCTGAAACAGATTTGCCATGCTCTGACAAAAAGCGGGCGCGGCAAAATCAGGTAGACCAAAATCAATCAACTCCTCTTGCTCGACTGCAAGATTTTGGCGGATATTCGTATAGCGCGTATAGGCATCGTTTGTGGACGGAATAATTAAACCCAGCGAGTCCATGCCGCCATGCAAAAAGACCATGACGAGCGTTTTATAGTCTGTTGGGGCAGCGCTGCTGGCTGCGGCTAGATTGCTTAACAGCCCCAAGCCAGACCCCAAAAACAAATTACTAGACGATACCCCGACTGAGGCCAAACCAGATCTTAGGAATGTTCTTCGATCCATAAATATCTCCTATCGTTGTAACGAGTATTCTGGCGACAACGAAATTTGATAAACCAAACCACCCAGCAATGAATGAATATCAGCAGTTCGATGACCCTCCGACGAGTAGTAATCAGCAGCTAGCTTTTGCTCTATTCTTGGCGAATAAAAACTATACAACTCATTCTTCATCGGTTCAGAAAGCTGTCCTTGTGTCATATATTCGTCGAGGAAATCAATCGCTGCGCTCAGATTCGAAGTTTCAAGCCGATCAGTGACCGGCGATAAGTCATGTATCAACGCTGAATTGAGGCGTTCGGTTGACTCTTCAGAAGGATCCACTGAATGCCAAAATTCACGTTGCTCGCGAGTCGATACATAAGCAATCTGCGATGCATCAGCAACAATCGTTTCCGGGGTGACAACCTGAAGCTCTGGCGCCACCAGCCCTAGATCAGCAAATGCCTTATTGGGTGTGTGTGTGGGACTGTAAAAATTGAAAACGCTGTGCGCCCCTAAAAATGTTTGGCTTGGGCGGTTGCGCAAAAAGTTTTGACTTCCCGCATAGCTGCCGACATTAAATAGACGGTTAAAATTGACGAATTTTAACAGCGGGTCTTTAACTCTACCAAAATTTTGTGCCTGCTCTGATGGCTTTGCGCGGGCTTCAGGATCAAATAAAACAGCTTGTATTACTGACGCTAAATTGCCGCGCTGACTATCTGAGTTGCTATTAAAAACCGCAGCAACACGCTCTAAATAACCCGCGGATGGATTGCTCGTCACAAAATTTTTGATCAAGTGTCGAGCGACAAAAGGCCCCAAATTTGGGTGGTAAAATAAACTGTCTAATGTCACTTCAAGGCTGTCATGCGGGGATGCCCCGGCCGGCACGTAATAATTGCGTAAGAGTTTTTTTGCTGTTTTTTGATGGAATTCTTCGTAGGCAGTCATAGGTGCTAACCGGTCTTGCCAGTCTATCGAATGAAACGTATCACCAAATTTGTAGGATTCTTGGTCAGCAAAATACCAACCGGTAAGAGCCGCCGCATAATTTTGCACGTCTACTGGACTATAGGTCTGTCTTGGCAGACTCGTGGCCTCGTCGAGTATCGGGCTGCCATCCTGATTGAGAAGTTGCAAGCCTACTGTAAACAACTGCATAACTTCTCGGGCAAAGTTTTCATCAGGCCGGATATTCCTTTCTGGATCTGATTTTTCATTACCAAGCATCGCCAGATACATACCCATAGCCGGATGCAAAGTCACATCACGCAGCAAATCCCGATAATTCCCAAAGGCATGACGATGCAAAGTATCGACATAACCCATAGTCAATTGATCATGGCTTGCGAAATCAAATTGATCAGAAATAACAAATAGCTGACTCAATGCGTAGGTCATGCGCTGACGCAACTGATCTGGCTTCGTCAGCGCATTAAGCATGAAGGTTTCATGGCTTAGTTGCTTAAAGTTAGCATTTTCACCGCTGTCGACATCATCGAACTCTGCAGCAATTGATGCCCAGGCTGCGCTGTAAAAATTTGGCTCCGCAGAAATTTGTTCTTTAAACCAGGCCTCACCGCCTTGCTCAATCAAGGCGTCGATGTCGCCGTCTCTTGGTCCAAAGGTACCTTGATAAAGCAAACGGACAGCATCCGTTCGATTTTTTAGCGTTGCTGCCGGCGGGGCAGTGTTCACAAAGCTTGGCAATGGATCTGGTGTAGGCAGTGAAGGTGTAATGAGCAGAGAAGTTCGTCCTATACCGCCTCGCCCATCAGTGACTTCTAGGTAGACTGTAAATGCGCCCCCCATATCTGGTTCAAATTCAACCGATCCGGCATCTATAGACGTGAGCTTGGCGTAACTTCCAAGCGGCGCGTCGAGTCGCCATTGCGCGGTCAAATTATCGCTATCGTCATCCGTACTCGAGGCGGATGAGAGTTTTATAACCCTTCCCGCGGTGTAATCAGCAGCCAATGCATCAATAACGGCTACTGGCGTTTTATTACTTTGGGCTTGCATGGTCGCACTGATGTCGCTTGACCCGCTTGCACTTCCGCCTCCGCCACCACAGGCAGTGACCAAAATGGTGATTGCTAACCCACAAAGGGTTTTGATTAACCTCATTCGGCGATTTTTTTGTACGTCACGATCGAGCTTGAAACCTCCCTCAAATTCCAACAGCGATATAATCTACCAAAAAAATTTCAGATTGGCCCTAAAAGCGCGATTATTTGAATCACTTCAAACCAGCACTTGTACAGGGCTTTTCGTCGGGTGGCCGGCACGTATCTGCCAAAACACCGATTTAATAATCCGGTTGGACTAGGCCGAGGCCTTCCGGCTTCAGAGCAATCTGCTCGCCGTTCGCGCGACCACGCAGCTGGCCTCAATCAATCATCTTGGGCGCTACCCTCTTCCCTTCTAGCGGAGGGAGCGGGGGGTAAATGGTAGGACCACCCGGATTCGAACCGGGGACCTCTACCATGTCAAGGTAGCGCTCTAACCAACTGAGCTATGGTCCTAGAATTTTGCTGCGCTGCTTTTTCGAGTAAGCTGACTTGTACCGTTTCCTTGCGAAACAGGATGCCTTTAGTGGCGGCTTTTGTCTCATCTTCAGCACTGAAGGCGAGCGATGATAGCGCCTCTCTTCTGTGGCATCAAGGCGCACTGAGCAAACCACCCTCACACTGCCGTTGGCAGCAGGCTCAATCGACAGCAAGAGATTCAGCGCAGTCCGGTGGAGTAACTCAAAACAAAATAAGTGCTGGAGTGAACCACGGCAAATTGAAGTCTTTTCAGCCCAGTAACTGTTTTTGCCGCAACTGATGTAATTGATCTCGCACATGTGCCGCCTCTTCGAACTCCAAATCTTGGGCGTGCTTGAGCATCTGCTTTTCCATTTGCGTAATCAGCTTGCCCAGCGCCTTGGGACTATCCGGAACAATAATGGGCTGGACCTTGTTGCCACGCTTAGATTTAGGACCGGTACTGGTTGAGCGTGCGCCCTCCATCACATCTGCAATGCTCTTAGTAACAGACTTCGGTACGATACCGTGTATTTTGTTGTGCTCTATCTGTTTTTCGCGCCGACGGCCCGTTTCGCCCATGGCGCGTTCCATAGAACCGGTAATTTTGTCCGCGTATAGTATGGCGCGGCCATTGAGGTTTCTTGCTGCACGCCCCATGGTTTGAATCAGCGAACCTTCTGAGCGCAGGAAGCCTTCTTTGTCGGCATCTAGAATGGCCACCAAACTCACTTCGGGCATGTCTAACCCTTCTCGCAACAAGTTAATGCCCACCAGCACATCAAATTCGCCTAAACGCAGATCGCGGAGAATTTCCATTCGCTCTACGGTATCGATGTCAGAGTGTAGATAGCGCACGCGGATACCGTGCTCATCTAAATATTCCGTTAGATCTTCCGACATACGCTTGGTGAGCGTGGTCACTAAGACACGTTCATTGTTGGCAATGACCAACCTGATCTCACCCAGCAGATCATCCACTTGATTACCTGCGGGCCGCACTTCAACCGGCGGGTCTAACAAACCCGTTGGCCGCACCACCTGCTCAACTATCGGCGCATTTTGTTGTGCTTCATATTTACCTGGCGTGGCAGAAACAAATATCATTTGTGGCGACAACCGTTCCCACTCTTCAAAACGCAGCGGACGGTTATCTAAAGCTGACGGCAGGCGAAATCCATAGCCAACCAAATTCTCTTTACGCGCACGGTCGCCCTTAAACATGGCGCCAATTTGCGGCACGGTGACATGAGACTCGTCTATAACCAACAGCGCATTGCTGGGCAGATAGTCAAACAGCGTGGGCGGCGCTTCGCCCGGTCCTCGCCCTGAAAGGTAGCGCGAATAGTTTTCAATGCCAGAGCAGTAACCGAGCTCTTTAATCATCTCCAGGTCAAACTGAGTCCTTTGCTCTAAACGCTGGGCTTCTACCAACTTGTTATTGTCTTTGAGGTGTTTGAGGCGGTCTTTCAGTTCTTCTCTAATGTCATCTAAGACAGACAGCATGCGCTCTCTTGGCGTGACGTAATGCGACTTAGGGAAAACCGTATACCTTGGCACGCGGTTTAAAATTTCACCGGTTAGCGGGTCGAAGATAGACAGCTCTTCAATTTCATCATCGAACAAGGAAATGCGCAGCGCATCTTTTTCGGACTCCGCTGGGAATACATCAATAATATCCCCTCTCACGCGATAGTTACCGCGCTGAAAAACAACATCATTACGCTCGTATTGCAGGTCCGTGAGCAGCCTGAGAATTTCTCGTTGTTCTAGCTTATCGCCGCGGTCCAAATGCAAAACCATCTGCAAGTAGGACTGCGGGTCACCAAGACCATAAATTGCGGAAACTGAAGCCACAATAATTGCATCATCGCGCTGCAATAGAGCCTTTGTTGCGCTCAGGCGCATCTGCTCAATGTGGGCGTTTACCGAGGAATCTTTTTCTATAAAGGTATCTGAGGCAGGCACATAGGCTTCGGGCTGGTAGTAGTCGTAGTAGGAAACAAAATACTCTACCGAATTCTCTGGAAAGAATTCTTTGAACTCGCCGTACAGTTGAGCGGCGAGTGTTTTGTTTGGTGCGAGAATAAGTGTGGGGCGCTGAGACTGCGCAATGACATTGGCAATAGAAAACGTTTTGCCTGAACCCGTCACACCCAATAGGGTTTGATGCGCCAAGCCAGATTCTAGCCCTTCAACCAAAGCCTTTATTGCCCCGGGTTGATCTCCAGCCGGTTCAAATGGGCTGACAACTTTTAGATTGGGGTCACTGTGTTCTGACGAGGTTTGCACAAACATTGCCTAGGGTTTAATCAGGTGAAGTTACCATCCCCTTTCGGCGACTGCCAATGGAAGGATCTCAAAGGCGATAAATGTCCGAGAAAAGGACCAATATTAAAGGGGGGCAAGGTGTCGTCGCTCACGGTGGCAAAATAAAAGCCGACTAGGCGGTCATGGCGAATAGGTGAGGCGGAGGAATGAACCCGAACAGCTAGACTGCCGACTTTCCTGCCCAACTTGCCTGCCCAACTTGCCTGCCGACCCTAATAGGCGACAGGCACTCATTCGAACTGCTGACTCAGACCCGCCAGCAACCAGACCTTAGTCTTCTTTTGGCGCTTCAGCGGCAGCGTCTTCTGCTGGAGCCTCTTCGGCAGCGGCTTCTTCAACCACCTCTTCAACCACCTCTTCTACTACTTCTTCTACTACCGGCGCTGCAACCGCTAATTTGATCAGCTCATGCTTGCTTAAGATCGCTGCTTTCTCATCGCCATTGATCGCCTTTTTGTTAGCGTCTTCTACCGCGTAACGCTCATCACGACGTTGGTAAATAGTATATTCATCAGTTTTTACAACAGCTTTCATAGGAGTCTCCAATACAAAGGGATAATTAAAGGGTGCCGGCTAATGCCCAGTGAACAGCTTGCCTTTCCCAGCAGTCGCGCAGGGTACTCTTTTGTGGCAAATCCTTAAAGCCCAATCACACCCGCTAAGCCCCCCATGCACCGCTAAAAACCGGTTTTATCGCGTAATAATTAAATATCAGTCTATCTATATGCCATCTAGTTACTAACGGGTGCTCGCTTTATTAGTTAATTCGTCTAAAATTCTGCGCTCACATTTCCAGACAGTTACCGCGAAGAAAATCTCATGGCAGCACTAATGACCGAGCGTGTAACCCACGTCCACCATTGGAACGATACTTTATTCAGCTTTCGAACAACCCGTGATCAATCGTTCAGATTCAAAAATGGTCACTTTGTAATGATTGGACTTCCTGCCGAGGAAGGTCGCCCCCTGCTGCGTGCGTATAGTATTGCCAGTGCAAATCACGAACATGAGCTAGAATTTTTCAGCATTAAGGTGCCAGACGGCCCGCTAACGGCTAAGTTGCAAAGGCTAAAAGTGGGCGACGAAGTAATGGTTGGCAAAAAGCCCACAGGAACATTAGTACCTGACAACATGTTACCTGGACGCTTTCTGTATTTGATTAGCACCGGAACGGGTCTTGCGCCCTTTATGAGCATCATCAAAGATCCAGAAATTTACGATCAATTTGACCGCGTCATACTCACTCACGGGGTGCGCGAAGTGTCTGAGCTGGCCTATGCCGACTACATAGAAAACGAATTGCCCAACGATGAATTCATGGGCGAGATGATTCGCGAAAAGCTCGTCTACTACCCCACTGTGACCCGCGAGGACTACAAAAACACCGGGCGTCTTACCGACCTCATGCGTAGCGGTAAGCTGTTTGAAGATTTAGGCCAGCCTAAACCTACGGTAGCCGATGACCGCTTTATGATTTGCGGTGGCCCAAGCATGCTTAAAGAAATTGTAGAAGTAATTGAAGCAGACGGTTTTGAAGAAGCACGCAATGTGCATCCAGGCCACTATGTAATTGAACGCGCTTTCGTAGAGTCTTAGTCCGCGAAAGCCTTCTCTCCCGCGCTCTGGCACTTTGCCACTCTGGCGATAGAAAAAGTTGGCCTAAAAAGAAAAGCACCGCCCCCCCCCTCAGCGCTGACAACACGTGCCAGCGGTTTTCCTGGTCACTACTTTCCCCTGCTTTCAACACCAGAACAGTTCCAAATTTGTTACCCAGCGTAACAAAACTCTTGAGAACTATAGAAAACTCGCTATTATGCCGCGTCTGGTCTGACCAAAATGGTCGGACCAAATACCATCAAGAAGCACGCTTATGGGTACACCGCCCAGCGCGACTTGATCAGTATATAGAAGAGACCAGCTCTACCCATGACAACAAAGCACGACCAAATATCTGACACGCTCACAGAAGATATCCTGCAAGGGCGTTATCGCGCGGGCGAACGTCTACCATCAGAAAGAGATCTATCCGCGCGCTTTGACGCTAATCGAGGCGCTGTGAGAGAGGCTATGAAACGCCTAGAGCAACTGGGTGTTGTCGACGTGCAACCCGGTGGCGCTAGGGTCAAAGACACTAACCAAGCTAGCCTTGACGTAATTGGCCATTTGTTGAACCAAGGCGACCTGCCCGACCGCCACCTTGTCGATCAAATCCTAGTAGTGATCAACGCTCTGGTGTCTATTGCCGCTGAGCAGCTGGTGAAATCTGGGCGCGATATCGAGATAGAAGAAATGCGCGGCTTCGTCAAAGCGTTTTTCAAGCAGGCACTCAGCAAAGAAGCCCACAGCTTGGCCAGAATCACGCTTATGCAGAAGATGCTGCAAAGTAGTCACAATCTGCCCCTACAAATTATTGCGCGCACCTTATTTGAACAATTTGCGCCAAGCATGGCGCCCCTGTCCGCTTATGCTCGCGTGGACAATCAACGCTTTGCCCAAAACGCCAAAATCCTAGATCTAGCTTTAGAAAAAAGAGACCTCGCCGCTGTTCGCGCGGCCTTCGATGCCTTTTCAGAACTCAATCGGGAAACCATGGTCGCAGCATTCGACCTAGCCCAAAGCACACCCGGCCAGGAGGCCAACTCACTATGATGCGCACCCTAATCATTCCTTCAGCAATTGTCGTAGTCTTTCTGTTTGGCGCTGCAACACTTATGGCCACCGCGCCAGTGCTTGAACCTAGCGCCATCAAACCCACTCCGGTCAGCGTCAACGTCACCGAGGCAGTTTTTCAAGGCGTGCGTTTAAAGGTGCACTCCCAAGGTACCGCAATGCCCTCAACCGAGAGCCAGTTAATACCGGAAGTCTCCGGACGGGTCACCTGGATGTCAGACAGTCTAGTCAGTGGGGGTTATTTTAAGGAAGGCGAAGAACTGGCAAAAATAGACGACTTGGACTACCGCAACAGTCGTGATCGCGCCAAAGCCGCACTGGGCAAAACTGAAGCAGAGCTAGAACACGCCAAATTTGAATACACCCGGTTACGCAGCCTGGCGGAGCGAAAACTCACCTCAAGATCTATGTTAGAGAACGCGCTTAAATCCTATCGCGTGATGCAGGCGGCTTTCGAAGATGCCACAGTCAGCTTTGAGCAAGCGGAAGAGAACTTAAAAAGAACCACACTGCGTGCGCCATTCACGGGCATCGTGAGATCCGAAAGTGTCGACATCGGCCAATTTGTCTCACGCGGACAACCCATTGGCACTTTATATGCCAATGACATAGTAGAAATCAGACTGCCCGTTGCAGACCGCCAGCTAGCCTACCTAAACCTACCCGCATCGCCCAACGGTTCACTACAGCCAGACCTACAACCTAGGGTGACTTTAACCACCGAGTACGCGGGCCGAGCATTAACTTGGGAAGGCCGAATTGTGCGCACCGAGGCTGAGATTGATGTGTCGAGCCGCATGGTGCAATTGGTAGCGCGCGTGACCAACGATCAGCCGCTTAATCCAATATCAGTGGGTTTGTTTCTCAACGCAGAAATTCACGGGCTGGCGGCAGAGGATGTTGTTGTTCTACCCCGCTCAGCACTGCGTAACGACAATCAAATACTCATAGTAGACGCAGACGATAAGTTGCGCTTCCGCGCCATCAAGCCGCTACGCCTTTATCAAGATGACGTTCTGATTGCCGGTGGCATAGAAGCAGGAGAGCGCATTTGTGTCTCTCCTCTGCAAACGGCCATTGAAGGCATGAGCGTAGTACCCATTAGCATCGACTTGGACGGGAGCCGTTCCTAAATGCAAACAGCCATAAGGTGGTTCGCCCACAACCCCGTTGCCGCCAACCTACTGATGGTACTGCTGTTGTTAGGAGGCGCTTTTGGCGCACTAAGCACTAACCAGGAAGAATTCCCTAACTTCGACATTAAGGCAGTTAGCGTCACCGTGCCTTATCTTGGAGCTGCTCCTGTGGAAGTGGAAAAAGCCGTTTGCATCCGCATAGAAGAGGCCATTGAGGGTGTGGAAGGCATAGACAAGATTCATGTTACCGCCACCGAAGGCATCTGCTCTGTGATGGCGGAACTGATTCAAGACGCCGACGAAATTTTGGCTTTGAACGAGATCAAAAGTTTGGTCGACAGCATCAACAGTTTCCCTATGGAAACTGAAAAACCAATTGTCTCGAAACTCGCGTTGACCCGTAAAGTAGTCCAAATCGCGGTAAGTGGTCAAACCGAAGAGCGCGAATTGAAAGAGGTAGCCCGAACACTGAGAGACAAAATAGCTCAGGTACCTGGCATTTCCCAAGTGGGCGTTGAATACATTAGACCCTACGAAATTTCTATTGAAGTACCAGAACAAAACCTCCGCGCGTTTGGGCTAAATTTAGAGCAAGTCTCTAATGCCATCCGCACCAGCTCCCTTGACATGCCCGGCGGCACCCTAAAAACCAGCGGCGGCGAAATTTTAATTCGCACCACCGGCCAAGCCTATTGGGGCGATGAGTTTGCTGACGTTGTGGTACTCACCCAAAAGGACGGCACGCGCGTTACTCTGGACGAGATCGCCAATATTCGTGACACCTTTGAAGAAGGCGATTTACTCGCAGAGTTTAATGGTCAGCGCGCGGTGATGATCAACGTATCTCAAGTGGGTAACGAGGATTTAATCAAAATTGCCGCTGACACAAAACAAGTGGTAGAAAAATTCCAAAGCAGCCTGCCGCCTGGCGTGACAACTGATATCTGGATCAACACTTCCTTAGAACTCAGCGAGCGCATGTCTGTATTGGCCCGCAACGCTGGAGGAGGGTTATTGTTGGTACTGATTGTGCTGGCATTGTTCCTACAATTTAAGCTCGCCATGTGGGTAGCCATTGGCATTCCGGTAGCGTTGTTAGGTACCCTTGGCGCGTTGCCCTTCACAGACATCACTATTTCCACCATGACGGTTATGGGATTTATTTTGGTATTAGGTATTGTTGTCGACGATGCCATTGTTGTTGGCGAGCGCGTCTATGGTCATGAACAAATGGGCAAGTCGCCCATTAACGCAGCCATTGACGGCACCTTGGAAGTCAGCGTGCCTGTGATTTTTGGTGTACTGACCACCATTGCTGCTTTCTTGCCGCTGATTTTAGTTGAAGGCCGTATGGCCAATTTCTTCTCACCTATAGGTTGGGTGGTGATATTTGCGCTGATTTGTAGTGTTATTGAGTCCCAACTGATTCTACCTTCCCACTTAGCCAACCGAGACCGTACCGAGCCCAAGCTAAAAGCCGCCATTATGTGGAACAAATTCCAAGGCGGTTTAGCAGATGGCCTAGAGCGCTTTTCGAAAAACTATTACATGCCATTTGTACGCAAGACAATTAACTGGCGTTATGCCACTGCTGCAATTTGTCTGGGCGTTCTCATCCTCGCCTTAGCACTCATCGCAAGCGGACGGGCGGTGTTTGGCTTCTTCCCCGCCATTGAGGGTGACCGGGTTTATGCAGGGCTTGAAATGCCCGAAGGTATTGCCGCTGAAACCACACTCAAGGCCGCTCGCCGAATAGAAGAGGCAAGTCAGCGCCTGAATATGGAAATGACTGAGGAATTAGGCCTAAGCGCACCGCTGATCAGAAACGCGCTCACCAGTGTTGGGCAAAAAGTTGATCGTAACGGACCCGGAGAACCTCAAGGCGTAGGGCGCAGTAATATTGCGGAGATTGTCATCGACCTGGCCCCACTCAAAGAGCGCAATAACATCAGCGCGAAAGCCATCGCTAATCGCTGGCGCGAGTACACGGGCAGTATTCCCGGCGTGGTGAAGCTCAGTTTCGACGCCGACAACTACTCCGCCGGAGCACCTGTTGAGTATCAACTTAACGGCGACGATGTAGACGAGTTACGTAGAGCGGCTGAAGACATGAAAGCACAGCTGTCGCGCTTTACCGGCGTGTTTGACATCGCAGATTCCTTTCGCTCTGGGAAGCAAGAAATACAGCTAGAGCTGCTACCAGAAGCGCGCAACCTTGGCTTAACCCTGCGCGATTTAGCCCAGCAGGTGCGCAGTTCGTTTTATGGTTCAGAGGCTCAGCGCGTACAACGAGGCCAAGACGACATTCGTGTCATGGTGCGCTTTCCAGAAAGTGAGCGAAAATCTCTGGGCAATTTGGAAGACATGTACATCCGCACCCCAGATGGCAATCAAGTGCCCTTCTTTTCTGTTGCCCGTTTTGAAGTCAGTCGCGGCTACTCGAAGATCAACCGCAAAGACGGTCGCCGACAGGTTGTGGTCAGCGCGGATGTGAACAGAAGCATTGTTTCCCCCGAAGAGGTCAGCGCGGCGATTCGCACCGATCTAGTGCCAGAGTTTCGCAAGCGTTACCCAAACATTGATGTAGAGTTGGGTGGCGAACAAGAAGAAAGAGCAGAGGCGCTGGGCGGACTCGCCCTTGGTTCGCTCTTTTCCCTCGTCGTAATTTATGGCCTTTTAGCCATTCCACTGCGCAGCTATTTGCAGCCTTTGGTGATCATGAGTGTGATTCCATTTGGCGCGGTGGGTGCCATTGTTGGCCACTTTTTATTAAACGAACAACTGATGTTTTTCTCCGCCCTTGGCATCGTCGCCTTGTCCGGCGTAGTGGTGAACGCGTCGCTGGTTTTGGTGGACTATGCCAACCGCAAACGACGTGAGGGCATGCATATGGTGGACGCGATCCTCGAGGCCACCTCAATCCGCTTTCGCCCGATCATTTTGACCTCAGTGACTACCTTCATTGGACTCATACCGCTGATGTCTACCAGCACCCCCGCCACAGCGCCGTTTCTGCCTATGGCGATCTCCCTTGCATGGGGTGTGTTGTTCGCAACCTTTATAACGCTGTTATTGGTGCCGTGCCTGTACCTGATCGTAGAAGACTTTTTGCAGCAAAAAAATGCCGCACAAATGTGGCTAAAAGGCGAGCCGGCAGCGGAAAATGACGACAGGTTGAGTGCGTCGCGCCAAGCCTAGAATTAGGTGCTGGTTAGAAGGTAGTTAGGTGATAAATCGTTGCTAAATAGGTATGGGTAGCACTCTAAAGAAGGCAGCCAAACCTCACCTTTAGCGTGAATATTTTGTGAATGTTAGAAGAAACCGGGACACACGGCCCTCGCTGCACTTTGTAATGTCATACATTGAGCTCTTGGGTTATAATCTTTCAAGCAATATAGAAAAACACGGGGAAATAAAAATGACAGAAGCTGTCTTAGAAAATCCAGATCTTTTTGATCTGACTATGTCGGAAGAAGCTCAACCACTCTTGGATGCCGTTAAAAAGCACATCAAAGAGAATGTCGATCCAATCACCGAAGAATACTTTCGTTTAGGTGAAGGCCGCAAAGAGCATTGGGGTTACGGTGAAGGCCAACTAGAGCTACTAGAAACAGTAAAGCAAAAAGCCAAAGATTCTGGCCTCTGGAACTTTTTCCTACCTGATGCAGACACTGGCGAAGGCCTTTCCAACCTAGACTATGCGTTTATCGCAAATGAGCTAGGCAAGAGCCCACTGGCTTCAGAAACTCTGAACTGTAGTGCGCCTGACACCGGCAACATGGAAGTACTAGAACGCGTTGGTACACCTGAGCAAAAAGAACAGTGGTTAAAGCCTTTATTGAATGGCGAAATCCGTTCAGCTTTCGCAATGACCGAGCCTGGCGTACCTTCGTCAGACGCCAAGAACATTGGTACTCAAGCAGTACTAGACGGTGACGAATGGGTAATCAACGGCGAGAAGTACTATATTTCTGGCGCTGGCGACCCACGCTGCAAGATCATGATCACCATGGTTAAGACCAGCCCAGATGCACCTGCTCACAAGCAGCAGTCGCAAATCTTGGTACCTATCGATGCTAAGGGTGTAAACATCCTCGACGGCATGGAAGTATTTGGTCATGACGACGCACCACACGGTCACATGCACATTCACTTTGACAACGTTCGTGTTCCTAAAGAGAACATGCTACTTGGCGAAGGTCGTGGTTTTGAAATCTCTCAGGTTCGTCTTGGACCAGGAAGAATTCACCACTGCATGCGCTCAATCGGTGTAGCAGAGCGCGCATTAGAATTGATGATTCGTCGTTCAACCACACGTCACGCGTTTGGTCGTCCAATTATCCAGTTGGGTAAGAACATCGAGCTAGTTTCTCGTGCACGCATCGAAATCGACGCTTGCCGCCTAATGGTACTTCAAGCTGCTAAAGCCATGGATACCCTGGGTAACAAAGAAGCACGTAACTACGTCAGCGCCATTAAAGCAATGGTGCCTGAAAAAGTGTGCACCATCATCGACCAAGCGATCCAGATTCATGGCGCAACCGGTGTATCACAGTGGACACCGCTAGCACGTATGTACACCAGCCAGCGTACTCTGCGTCTTGCAGACGGACCTGATGAAGTGCATCACATGGTAGTAGGTCGTAATGAAGTACGTAAGTACGAAGGCCAGCCTTACACAGCTATCGACGATAAGTTGGTAAATAAGTAGGCAGTTGCCGCTTACGAGACGTAAGAGCCCTTACAACATGTAAGAGATTCTTACGACTAGTAAGAGATGAAGCCCGCTGTTCCTTGAGAACCGCGGGCTTTTTTTTGCCCTGATTTTGCGTGAGCGACGTAATGTGGGAATTAGAGTGAGGCCGTTCTGGTGGCGGCAGCCTAGGCTACGAATAGATCAGTGGTCGTGGGTATGGGAATGGTCGTGGTCGTGGTCGTGGTCGTGGTCGTGGTCGTGGTCGTGGTCGTGGTCGTGAGAATGATCATGTCCATGAGGTCTATCCGCAAAAGCCTGCTCTCGCTCATTTAGGGCCGCGTTCAACACAACGCCCTTTTGCGCCAACAGATTCTCAAGCGCCAGTTGAAAGTGATCAAAATATTGATATTGGTCAGCCTCAACAGATGCATCAGCTTTAGCATCGAACAACCCAATGGCGTCAATAAGACTCTGCTGAAATTCCGCCCAAGCAAACACCCCTTGCTCGCTTAACGCCACCGCCATGGCAAATACCCGCCCCTGCCAAGGCGCGTCAAAAATCACCTCACCATTGGCCATAGGCGGCTGCAAGTTTTCCGGCAGCGGCAGCTCTTGGCTGGCACTGGCTTCATTCGTTTCACTCATTTCAGAGGATGTGCTGTTGTTCATAGTCTATTCCCCAGCCCTCTCAGCCAAAACTTCCACACCAATCATGCTGTCCCGCGTGATCTTGTTGACCAGCTCATCTTCACTGAGCGCGTCCCAGCCCTTGGGCTGCATAGGCAGCACCATGTAGCGCACCTCCGCGGAAGAATCCCAAACACGGACCTCCTGCTCAGCAGGCAAATGCGTACCAAAATCTGTTAACACGGCTCTGGGTTCACGTACTACACGAGACCGGTATGCAGGGTCTTTGTACCACTTAGGTGGCAGACCCAACACGGCCCAGGGGTAACAAGAGCACAACGTACACACCACAACGTTATGCACTTGGGCCGTATTTTCCACCACCACCAGCTTATCTACTTGGCCGCCTTCAAAGGCAAATTGCGCAATGGCCGCAGTGCCATCGGCTAACAGTTGCTGCTTAAACTGAGCATCTCGCCAAGCCTTAGCCACCAGCATAGCGCCGTTCATAGGACCCACCCGCTCGTTGTATAAAGTGAGCACATCATCAATGCGAGCGGCATCTAACAAGCCCTTCTCAACTAATAAACTTTCTAACGCTTCTGCTCTAATAGCCGCTGATTTTTCACTCATGTCTTATCTCCGTCTCACGCCTGTCATTACCCTAAATCGATTCTGCTCAGTCATTTGTTAACCTTTCGAACCAGTCCTTGGACGCGTCGCTTAGGTAGGGTTCAAAAAGATCAATATTTAGCACCACGCCCTCTTCCGCACTGGGGCCCCATAAATCAGCGCCTTGATAGCACACGGTGTATAAGTGCTTCGGGTCTTCGCCCTTGCCATGAGCATTAGCGTCAGGAAACACCCACGCACCATGAACAGCGATGACCTGGCCCGGAATATCGCGCACATAACTGGGTAGACGAGTATGACCCAAGCCACCCAAGCTGCGGGCAATGACCTTATCGCCCAAACTAAAACGTGGAGGAGCGGCAACTGGGCGCTGAGCGGTAGGTTGAAAGTTTCGTTCTTCCGCAGGAAAAACGTCTGGCGACGCCAAGGGCCTAGCAGCCACGGGGGTTTCCAGTTTATAGCCTTTGTTTAACACTCTATTATTCACTTCATCTTGAGTCAGCAACCCGGCTTCTACCAGCATAGTCTCAGCACCGCCAAGCCAACGGCCATAATAACCGTCACTCAAATAGTTGATGGGATCTATACGCTCAACCGAATGACGAAAATGATCTGTATTCGCCGCAGCGCCGTTAGCAAACAAACTGTTGATAATAGTGAACACAGCCGCGTGCCAACGCTCGTTAAAGCCATGAATATGCCGCCCTTCTTTTGACGAGGCATCTAGCTCAACATGGCCGAAACCCTGCTTGCCACCTAAATCATGAATACCGTCCATACACCCCTCCCAGGCTATGTAAGCATATTATCCGCTGCTATCAAGTTCACCATAAGGCCTTATCACAGTGGAAAAAGACCATGCTGATTTACTCTGATGAGCCAAACGATAGCACTTTTCAGCAAGGTCATCAGGTAGACAAAAACACTCCCCCATTGGCAGCATTCCCCTCTCGCGCCGGACTCCTCGTTAAATCCGCCATCGCACCAATGGCAATTCACATAAAGTTAGTGATGGCAAAGCATACAAAGCGACGTACCACTATTTATATAAAGACTCCTGCGTAAACCCCTCTATCTGTCGTACACGGCAAACCGTTGGTGTTTACTAAAGCACCGCTTATCCGCCGGATCTAGTATCCCCGACCACTAGTTGGTTATAACTAATGGCCCTAAAAGGTGCCGCCGATTGACGCGCATCCCACTGAATGTTGTTGCGTATGCGCAGTTTGCTTTGGATGGGGCGCGTCGCTTAAAAGTAATGGACCACAAAATCAGATACTTGGTGCCGACTTCTTGAGTTAGAGAAAGCAGCTAAATGCGCATGCGCAGAATACAAATGTTAAACAAAATCTATAGCACAGAGGTATTTATGAAAAAAGCAACGTTATTATCAATCGCTCTATCTTTAACAGCGTCACTATCATATGCCCATGATTTTACGGGTTGTAAGGTAATAGAAATTATTGATTCAGGAGAGAAAAATGGACATATTCAATTAAACTGCACAGTTAATCCTAGACCTAATAACTGCGTTGCTGGAAATTATGTTGGCTTTGATAAATCGACAACTGAAGGAAAGCAATACCTATCTATGGCATTAACGGCCTTTGCAAGTAATGCTAAAGTTACTGGAGATGTTGATAGTACGTCCTGTTCACCATACCAAGGCAACGTTCCTTGGTTAAAACACTTACGGCTGTCCAAGTAAGGTTTAACAAATTGCTCAAGCATCGTTACGGCCAAAAAGCGGCCTCCACTGGACGCGCTTACAGCGCACCCGTGCTAAAGGCGTTAAACGTAAGGAGTCATCATGGGCCTACATGTAAGTTCAGTATCTGATCTACCTCTTTCTGAAGAGCGTAAATACTATTTGTATGTACTGGACTATTACTGTTGGGAAGAGCCCATTAATGAGGCTTTAAACAAAAATATGGATCGAATAGCTTCGTTTTGTGCCAAAAATGATGCAGTTATGGTTCGGGGGCTTCCTGATAGTCACTTTGCTTCAGAAATTCTATCTTGGCAGTGTATCAATGGTATTGACCCAGAAGAGCTTTTGCCCGCGATAATGATTACTACGGTTCATCCTAGTTACTTTATTGAAAACAGTTAATCCAATCATGCCCAAGAAATTAAAGATTCTCTGGTCTTTGTTAAAGTGCGTGATGTATGCAAAACACCATCAGACATTGTTGTGCTTCTTGAAAAGTTATTCGCTGATATAAAATCTGAGAAAAAGATTAAGGATTTCTCAATATCCAAAGAAATAAAAGCAGGTGAGTATGGTTCTTTCGTAGATACACTGATTCTTGAACCAAACATCAGCGGCCTTGGTGTAGATCTATAAGCACTCACTACATGGTTTAAGTCACGTTTAACAAAAACATCAACACCGACTCGCTAACGCTCGCGGGTTATGTTGACGTTAGATTTCAAAAAGAGCTACTCACATACCTATGGAAAGAGATGGATTTAAATTTGACCTAGAGACGCAGCGATTTATTAGGAATCGATGGGATACTGAAGTAGGCCTGCGTGTAAGGCAGGAAATCATTGATGGGATAAAGAGCTCGGTCGAACTGCGCGCAATTCTAGATGATTATGTTCTTGATCATCCAGAAATTATTGACCCATATGGTCACCCCATATATCCAAAAAGTGAAATGCTTGAAAATTCGTTTTGGGTACTAACTCAGGATGATCTTCGGGGCATTCATATTTATAACGAAGATCTATCATCTTCCCCTGGCCTTAAGAAAAAAGCGCATTCGTATAGCTCTTTTTACAACTGTAATCTGTCGAGTACAAACATGGAAATGGCAGACTATTCATACGGTAGATTCGAAAAGTGCAACATGGAAGAGGTTGTCTTTGCTGCCTCTGGTGGGTTTAGCGTCAGGATTATTGATTGCAATCTTAGAGGAGCTTGTTTTTGGCAAAGTGGCTTTAGAGATTGCGATTTTAGTGGTTCAGATCTTTCAGGTTCCTATTTTGAGGGGGTATTACTTGAAGACTTGAAGGTGAACTATAGGACAAAATTCGATCTAGACCTCGCTGGCTCATGGAAAATGCGGGACATGCCTGAGGACCAGAAGCCCGATATTCTGAGAGCTATTAGGCTTGCTTATGAAAAAGCAGAGCTTTGGGGGCATATGGACGTTTTTTTGTATCAAGAAAAGGTTGCTCAAAGAAAATTCATTTTATGGAAAAGCTTCCAAGAGAATAAATCTTGGAAAGGCCTTTATGGATGGATATCAAGTCTTCTGTTAGGAGCTCTTTCTGGCTACACGACAAAACCAATTAGGGTGATTGTTATGGCAGGGGCATTATCCTTAGTCTTTGCCGCCCTTTATCTGATGCTCGGGACACCGAATTATACTGAAATTAGCAAGCCCGCTATTTTGGAATCCCTTTATTTTTCGTTTACTACATTTGCAACACTTGGCTATGGCGATATTTCATATAGTGCTTGCCATCCGTACTTGAGAATACTTAGTACAGTCGAAGCATGGATGGGGGCAATAACACTTTCTCTTTTCGTTGTTGTCTTATCTCGAAAAGTGTTCAGATAATGCAATCTAACAAACACATCAAAAATCGCTAAACTTCGTTCCGCTGGACGCACCTGACGGCGCGCCTTTTATGTGAGCGTTATATGTAAAAACATCTGAACATCGAATGTGAGAAACAGCCGAGAATATTGAATGCTTGAAGTACTGGTTTTGGCTATAGCTCTGAGTATGGATGCGTTTGCTGTATCAGTTGGGCTAGCCTCGAGAGAAACCAACAATACGCAAACGCTAGCATTACTTTCCTCTATCTACTTTGGGTTCTTTCAAGCATTAATGCCTCTAATCGGATATTTCGGAGGAAAAGGGGTTTTCGGTTGGGTTGAAAGTTACACGCATTGGATCGCTTTTTTCCTTCTGTTCTTGATTGGAGGAAAAATGATTTATGAATCAATTACTGGAGGAATAGACGAGGGTATTGCTCAAATTACTCATAAAGTCATGCTTATGCTCGCCATTGCTACAAGCATAGATGCAATGGCAGCAGGTTTTACTCTAACTTTACTTGAGATAAATCCATTCATAGCCTGCGCCATAATTGGAGTAACAACATTCCTCTTCAGTTGGGTGGGGGTATTTGTTGGCACAAAAAGTGGCGTCTGGCTTAAGAGCAAAGCAGAGCTGTTAGGTGGAGTAATATTGATCGTTATTGGCTTGAGAATTTTACTATTCTGAATATTGGGCATAAATCAAACACATAACAATGCCACAAAATCGGACGCTGAAGAGCAGCGCTCGGCTCTAGGCGTCCGAGTTTATGGCAGGCGTTATCTGTCAATTTTTAGCCGCTGGGGTATTTGGGATGAGTGATTTCACGCTAAGTTCTTTGCAATGCGAGATTGTAATCCCCCATTTATAACTTGAGTTTTAAGTAGAGAGTTAGGTCGTATTAAGAACTGTCTTGGTGGTATGCCTCCAACGGCCGTATGCGGCCTAACATTATTATAATGACTCGAAATCTGGAGGGAAAAGTCAATATATCCAACAGCCATCGTGTTTTTGGCTAGGCCCTAATCAATTACTCCCAAACACCCGACAATCTACTGGTGCAGTGACCGGATTACATCTTATGGCATGGGGCAATATCACCTGATAGTCATTGCCAAAGTGTGTCGCGGGTAAATAGTAGTCGGTACTGATGGCTTGGGCACCACTGGCAAAGGCTGCGTCTCGGCGACTTGTATTGTTGTCCCGCGCCTCTCGGGTATCTGCATCCGCGCGGGTGCGTACCATGTAACCTGCCGCTACTAACCTTTTAATCTCGTCTATTTGCTCTATCGGCTCATTAAGAATCATGATTCCTGCGGCCGGATGACCTTCTGGTGCATTTGTGAACATGGGGCGCTGTTGCCAGCCCTCGTAGTACATATCACGCTTAACGCCTCCCTCGTCCAAAATCATAATGAACTTGCCTCTTGCATCATTGAGTAACGGCCAGTTTAGGTCTGCTACTTCTACTGGGCGAATCAGTTGGTCACCCAGCACTTCTTCAATGATCGAATCCATTAAGGCGAAGGCGGTGGGAGTAAAACCCTCCGGGTCGGGCAAACCTAAAATCTCTTCATCTTTGGCGTTGAAACTGATCCAAATGGGTGCGTGGGAGGGATTATTTTTTGACCATTCGCCGACCTGGTTCAGACAAATACGTAAAGTGCCGCAGTTACTGTTCATATCAATTTGCTGTACATGGCCCACAAGAAATTGATTTTCATCTGCGACGTAAAACACATCTAGTTCGAGCTTACGCATACCTAGGTCTAGTTGTTCCGCTAAAGTGACATGCTCATATTCTAAAGCTTCCACAACTTTAGGATTAAGTTTCAACAATTGCTTTACGAAGCCCTCGGGCATGGCCATTTTGTAACTATTATGGCTGCCAACAAATTGTATTTGATTGATATACAGGCCAGCACTTGCATTGTCTGCTGCGGTTTTTGGTGGGCGTTCTTGTGGTTGGGTTTGCGCAGATGGTTCAACTTCTTTTAACTTACTGAACTTTTCGCTATTTGCGCTCTGTTCGTCCGATTGACAGCCTAACAATATTAGGTAGGCCGAAATCAACAGTAAAATTCTCATGAACTAGTCCCCTGTTTGAAAATCCTCATCGTCTAACCCGTGACCCCAATTTTGCTTGGCGTGCAAATACCGTTTGTTCCATTGGCCAACGCCGGTAACGTGCTTTTCGCGGGTCACCAGGTTCAAGCCCTGTGCGGCCAGGTCTTCTATTTTCTTCGGGTTGTTAGTCAGCAACCGAAATGGTTTCTGACCAACAAAGTGTTTGAGTAAAATTGCAGCATCGCTGAAGTCACGGCAGTCATCTGGCAAGCCCAAAGAGCGGTTCGCCTCGTAAGTGTCTTCGCCACTGTCTTGTAGGAGGTAGGTCGCTGCTTTCGCCCACAACCCAATTCCTCTGCCTTCGTGACCGGCCATATAGACCAAATAGCCACCCGCTGGGTCTTCGCTAATGCGCGCAATGGATTCCGCTAACTGTGGGCCACAGTCGCAACGCTGGGAGCCAAATACATCCCCGGTTAAACAATTACTGTGCACCCGTACCAATGGGTTTTCTTTCGGCTCACCCACAACAAGTACGCTGTTTACCGCCAAGGGCGATACTAGGTGTGCAAAAAGGTGTTGCCCGCCTCGCGCCATAAGGTCCGAGGCCAAGCTTTCCACACCGTGAAGCTCAGTACTGCGCACCGCGGCGTACCACTGCACGGTGATGTTCACGCCGGGCAATGACATGGGCATGGGGATAGGACCCATAACATTAACGGCCAGCTCACCCGGATGCTCAGGGCTTGAGACATCAATGATCTGACCTTCAGAATTTACTCGAACCAATTTTTCTTGTTCGATTAGGCGCTGACGAATTTCAGGATTTAGATATGTAAACATGACGAATATAGTGCCTGATTTAAGGCGTCATTGCAGAAGATTATGCGCATTGACTGGGTTCTTTTTGCTTAACCACCTGCCTCTAAACATACGGAATAATGTCTTTTGCCACCTTTTCAATAACGTCAAATCGCGTGTCAAAATTGGGCAGAATCATGACCTGATTCAAGCCAGCCTCGCCCAACACCTGCAGCCGTTCAATGAGCTGATCTTGGGTACCGATCATGCTTGAGGCCTGTAAAACCTTGGGCGTGAGGAACCTTTCCTCCTCCTCTAGCACCCAGCAGTTGTGACCCGCGTGAATGCGCTGATGCCGCCGCTCCGCCGGGTAGGTTTCTAGCAATGCCGTGTAGTCCTGCCAAATTTCCGCCATGAAGTTAGGTGGCTGATGACCAAAATTGCGGAATTGATCGTAGGCATAGTGCACGCTGGCCATGGCCATCGCCCCGCACTCAGCCTTCACCCTAGGTGAATCTGACGCCTCCCCCTGCTCCAGCACCACCATTGTGGTTAATGCTGTGGTGTAATAATCACCTCCGGGGGCCAAGGTTCGGTTGGCCCTACTGGCACCTTCGTTGAGGCTATGCCAACTGGCGGTGACCGCTGCGGAAGACGCAGCCCCCATCACTGCGCCGTGACCATATTGACCGGCAAGTGCCAAAGATTTTGGGCCAAAACCTGACACATAAAGCGGAATTGGGTCGTCAAAATTAACAAAACCTTTGTCCGGCATGACATGCCGAATAGGTATTGCCTGACCGTCATGATGATAAATGGCCTCTTCACCGCGCAGCAATGGCGCGAGGGTTTGCAGATAGGTTTCAAATTCAGCGATTCTTTGCGGCGCTAGACCCATTACTCGGCGCGCAGTGTTGCCAGCGCCTACGCCAAAAAAGGTGCGCCCTGGCGCTAGGGCATTAATGGTGGCGATACCCGCAGCATTTACCGGGGCGGGACGCGTGCCTGAAATAGCTACGCCAGTACCAATATTGATTTTTGAGGTGCGATCAGCCACCAGTGCTAAGGTGGCAAAACAATCCGACCAAAGCATTTGCGAATCTGCCATCCACGCGTGACTAAAGCCTAGCTCTTCAGCGCGCACCACATAACCAATGTCGCCAATATGCGACGCCGCACAAATACCCATATCCATTTGCCAATCCCCAAATTTAAGCCTCAACCCTCATCGGAACAGACAAACTTACGAAAATCAAATATCGAACATCCAATGACGCAGGACAGCTAGGGAGCTTTAACAGAGTAAAAGAGTGGCGTGAAAAGCTGGAGCGAAAGAACGGGAAGAGTGGGCAAGGGTTTAAGCGAAACCCAGAGAGAGATATGAAGATAGAGAGAGAGCACTAGAGAAGCAGCCCTACGACTGCTTCTCAACGGATGTAATTTAAGCTTCCAAAAGCCTAAATATGGCCCGAAAAATAGCCTAGAAAACCACCCGCAATACACTTTGAGCAACACAAGCTGGCTTCTCGGTGCCTTCAATCTCTACTGTCATTTCGTTCACTACTTCAAGCATGCCGCCCTTTTCTTCAACCGAAATAACTTTACCGCGAGTACGGATCTTTGCGCCTACTTGAACAGGAGACATAAAACGCACTTTGTTCCAGCCGTAGTTAATGCCTAACTTCATGCCGTCTAGCGCTGGCAAGCCAACACCTTGGCCACCTGGCAAAAAGCTCATGATAGACAGCGTTAACTGTCCGTGCGCAATTGCCGCGCCGAATGGGCCGTCTTTCGCGCGCTCAGGATCAATGTGAATCCATTGCTGGTCTAGTGTCGCGTCAGCAAACATGTTGACGCGCTCTTGTGTGATCTCATACCAATCTGTTGGCTCAGAGGCCACGCCTATGGTTGCAGTTAACGTGGCTAGACCGTTTTGTAATTCAGAATCTGACATATTAATTTTCCTTCTTGTGAATAAATCTGTTGCGCAACTCGGCTTTAAAATCAGCCAGCTTCGGAACCCAGAACCCTAAAGTATTGGGGTAAAGAGTATCAAGTAAAATCTCTCACCCGCTAAGCTTAAAGCGCTAGACCTTAACGCGCTAAACCTTGTGGGCGGGCATTCAACGCTGCTATGGCGGCCATCATCAAATCTTCTTGTACTTGAGCGTCTGCCGACAAATCGCCCAGTGTTGATGAACATAAGTTGGCGGCTAATAAAGGCTCAGTTTGCTTGGCGAGCAAGGCCTGCAAAGCGCCCTGGCGCGCACCCTGTAAATTTTCAACGCCGGTTTCCTTGTGGCCAGCTTGCTTGCCCGCCAGGTCCAAAATCACGTCAGGCGACAACGCGCCTACCGACGGCATTAGCTCAAAATCTGCCAAGTTATGCAGGTTAGAGAGTAATTTAGGGCCCATCATTTGCGGCGCAATAAAGTTTGCGTCCACGCGGCGCATCATGCGCTGAATAACCTCAATCAAAAAAGGCAGTACCGGGCAGCCTTTGCGAAATGCCGCCAACGCGTTATGAACGTTCTTGCGCGCCTGCCACGTGCCCGTCTGACGTTGCGGTTTCTCACTGCCCTTGGGGTAACTTTTCGGTGGTTTTTTTTGAATCCAATGCTCTTGCCCAAACACGCAAGAACTCACAGGCGCTACCTTTAACAACGCCGGCGCAAACACCAACACATCTGCATCTAGCCACACCACGGTGTCCGCCTCACCTTGCTCTAGCAGGTTTTTAATCCAAAGCAGGCGACCTAAATCTGAGGCAATGGGCATGCGCCCTGCCACTTTGCGCATGTACCAATCTGGCACCTGATCAAACAATTCATCGCCGATAAACCGATAGCTATAGTTAGCCTGCGCCGCCCAAGACTCAACACTGACCAAACAAGTGTCCAGCCATTGCGCGCGTTGGGGCTGTGCGCTTTGCAAAACTAAAGTCTTCGTCATAAGTCTCTTTCTAAAAATGGACATCTCACTACAAATAGACAGTCATTCCGACCACACCGGCATGTTATTGTAGGCCAATATTTTGCGGGCAGTTAGACAATGAGCAAACAGCAATCTGTACCCAAACGACAGCTGACCAGAGCATATGTTCGTCATATGTCGCAGACCCTACCTTTGTGCTTGTTAATGCTCATTGGCGCAGGCGCTCAAGCTGATGCAGTCGCTGAGACAATCAACCCGACCACTCGGGCACTGGATCTCAGCCAAGATCTGCCAGCAGGTGAACTACAAAGCCGATTACAAAGCTGCGCCAGCGGTCCTTTCTACGCCACAGATTTTTCCATCGCTCACCGTGGCGCGCCGCTGGGTTACCCAGAACATAGCCGCGAAGGTTACATTGCTGCTGCAAGCCAAGGTGCCGGCGTTATTGAATGCGATGTCACTTTCACCAAAGATCTAGAATTGGTGTGCAGGCATTCTCAATGTGACTTGGCCACCAGCACTAATATTCTCCAAACCGACTTAGCCGCGAGTTGCAGAGCACCCTTCACACCCGCGAGCAAAGACAGTCCCGCCAGCGCCCAATGCTGCACCAGCGACATCACCCTCAAAGAATTCAAAACACTGTGCGCCCGATCTGACCGACGCAATCTCAAGGCCAAGTCTGCTGACGAATACTTAATGCCACTGGACAGTCCCGTTGTAGAGTCGCCCCTGAAATGCGGCACCGTTGTCAGCCACAAAGAAAGCATTGTGCTAATCAATCAACTGGGGCGCAAATTCACCCCAGAACTAAAGCGGCCAGAAGTTGCTATGCCCTTTGCGCCCGGCTTTGACCAACACACCTATGCGGACAAAATGCTGGCAGAATATGCGAAGCTGGGCATAGACCCCATGCGTGTATTTCCCCAGTCATTTGATATACGGGACGTGCAATATTGGCTGAAGGCGCATCCTGAGTTCGCGCCACAAGCAGTTTGGTTAGACCCCAGAGGGCGGCAAAAGAATTTCACTACCAGCCTGGAAGAAATGCAGGCCATTAAGGCTCAAGGCATCAATATCATCAGTCCGCCTATGCCAATGCTGATTCAACTCAATGACGCTGGCGCCTTAGAGCCTTCAGACTATGCAAAATTTGCCAAGCAGGCTGGGTTAGAGATCATCACTTGGACAATGGAATCTGGCGATCCAGTTGACCCCAAAAATTGGCTGTATGCCAACATAGCCCCCACTATGGATAAACCCGGGCGGATGCTTGAGGTACTAGATGTGCTGGCACAGCAGGTGGGTGTACGCGGTATATTTTCCGACTGGCCTGGCACCATCACTTATTACAACAACTGCACTAACGATCTCTCCAGCCCTCTCAATAAGTAACTGGCTTAAAAGAATCGGCTGCACAATCTAGCTCAACAAGCCGGCCAAAAGTTTATTCAGGCTGATATAGGCCGCTTTCTCCTGCGGCGGAAACGAACTCAGAACTACCACGCAGAAACGCGGTAATTTCGTCCATACGCTCAGCAGTGTCTTGTTCACCCAGATCAATGAGTCGACCAATATACTCGGGCTCGAAATTGACCATACTCAGAGCGTCGCCACTGGGTTCGTTTTTACCCGCGAAACCGCCCTTGAAGAAACGAAATGCTTTAGGCAATTCAATTTCATGATCTCTGGCCACATGACCAAGGTCTTCTTGGGGTCTGAGCACCATGACATCAACGGGGCTATAAGTGCCCCAGTGGGCCTCGGGCAAATTCTTCAGCAGGCCATTAATCCGCTCCATCTGGATCGCATCGTAGTCGAGCAAATCAAGAAAAATGGCATTAAGCATAACGCCTGCCACCTGAGACGGCGATGGATAGCTTTGGTTAGCGGCTGTTTTTGGCAACTGCAACGGCTGAGCCCGGGGCGACACTGCCAAAATGCGTTTGGCACCCAAATGCATAGCCGGAGACAAGGGCGCAGCTAAGCGCACACCGCCGTCACCATGCCATTGCCCTTCTATAGAAACCGCAGGAAAAAATAACGGCAAAGCGGCAGAAGCCATAATGTGTTGAATGGCAATATGGGTTGGCTTAGCTGATACCTGGCTGCCCATGTTTATTTTGTCTGTATTAGATTCTACCCATGCAACCGACCGACCGTTGGCATAACTGGTACTGATAATAGCCAACGCCTGAAGCACACCGGCCTGCAAATTATCCGCTATGCCCGCTACTCTCCCGTCGCTGTGAGCAAGGTTAGCTTTTAAGAATTGCTCCAACGGCCGGTTGTCCACCATGCCGCGAATATCCTTTGCGCCTAGCTTACCGCCGCTGGCCAACCGCAAGCCCCAGTGCATACTTCTTTTTAACAACTGGGTAAGTCCGGTTTCATACACTTGAGAGGTGCTCAAGCTACGCCAAATGAGGTTCAGGCTTTCTACACTGTCCTGCCAAGAACCCTGATACGCGCTGAGGTGAACGGCGTTGATAGCGCCCGCTGAAACACCGGTCAGAATTTGTGGGTGATACTCTGGTAAGGATCTGGACAACTGACGTAAGCAACCCACCTGGTAGGCCGCACGTGCGCCGCCGCCGGATAAAACCAGACCTTGGGTTGGCATCGAGCGTTGGAAATCAACTTTGTTCATAGCCTTATACATAACCAGTTGTTCGTGAAGTTGGGGTTAGAAGTTAGGGTTAATTGTATCAGTGCTTAGCACCGATCACGTATGATGCAACAATGTTTCAACGTTTTGCTCAAGTGAAACCACGGATGAATGCCTTATTTCGTCCCGGTGGTAAGGTCTTCTACGGCTGGTGGATTGTGCTTGCCTGCGCGGGCGTGCAATGGCTCGCAGCCCTCACATGGATGCACTCATACGGTGGCTACACGCTGCACCTGCAAGAAGAATTCGGCTGGAGCATGTCCATCTTATCCCTAGCTTTTGCGCTAACGCGGCTAGAAAGCGGCTTACTGGGCCCTTTACAAGGATGGCTGGTAGATAAGTACGGCCCGCGACTTATTTTGATTATCGGCACCTTGATTTTCGGCTGTGGTTTTTTCGTTTTCAGCCAGGTCAATTCTATTACCACTTACTTTGTGGCCTTCATTTTAATCGCCCTTGGCTCAAGCCTTGGCGGCTTTGCCACCTTAATGGTGTCTATTGTCAGTTGGTTTGATCTGCACCGAGCCAAAGCCATCGCTTGGTCCCAGCTGGGGTTTTCATTCGGCGGGCTCTGCGTACCCTTCGTCATGATGGGACTAGAGGCCTTCGGCTGGCGCGATATGGCACTTTACTCAGGCATCATGGTGTTGGTTATTGGTTTACCCTTAGTGTCCCTAGTTCGGCACAGGCCCGAAGATTACGGCGAGATACCTGACGGCATCTCTATCCATGAGGATACCGGAGCTGATGAGTCCGAAAGCAATAATGGCCGCGTCGCACAAATCAGCCTAACTTGGCGACAGGCGGTAAGAGAGCCGTCTTTCTGGATGATCTCTGCCGGCCATGGTCTCTCTTTACTGACCGTTTCTGCAATGCTCGCCCACCTTATACCGCACTTAACCCGAAGCTTAGAATACACGCCGGTTGAGGCGGGCTTTGTCTTTGCCTTAATGACAGGTATTCAAACCGCAGGACTATTCTTAGGCGGATTTCTTGGCGACAGATACGACAAGCGCATTATCTGCACAATTTGTATGGCCGGTCATTGTTTGGGCCTATTGGCTGTAACCTATGCGACAAGCTTTAGTTGGGTCTTGGCCTTCACAATACTGCACGGCTTATCTTGGGGGGTGCGAGGTCCACTCATGGTGGCACTGCGCGCAGACTACTTTGGACCTAAATCCTTTGGCACCATAATGGGCATTTCATCACTGATCGTTATGCTGGGTATGACCGCAGGGCCGATAGCCGGCGGTGTACTTTACGATCTGTATGGCAATTACGACCTGGCCTTTACGGTTATTGCGTTGTGTTCTCTTAGCGGCGGCCTTTGTTTTTGGTTCGCCAAGCCCCCCAAGCTGATACGCGACACACAGGCCATACGCCCTTAAACCCATAGATGAAACCTTGAATGGTTATAAGAATTACAATAATTTAAACAACCCGTCGCCCAAGGCAGACGTGGAAAAAGTCAAAACAATAATTAAAGAGTGGTAGCACATGGATTTTACTCTGTCCGAAGAACAACAAGGCTTTGTAGACAGCGCCCAAGCATTCTCCAATGCCGTGCTGGCCCCCAATGCCGCACAATGGGATGAAGACTGCTTTTTCCCTAAAGACGTACTCAAGCAGGCCGGAGACCTTGGCTTTATGGGTATGTACACACCGGAAAACGCAGGTGGCTTGGCATTACCTCGGTTAGACGCCAGCCTAATTGTTGAAGAATTGGCAAAGGGCTGCACCACTACAGCGGCTTTTCTGACCATTCATAACATGGCCACCAGCATGGTTGGTCGCTACTGCCAAACCAGCGTTATTGATACTTGGTGCCCAGACTTAGTGATGGGGCAAAAACTCGCCTCATACTGCCTAACCGAACCCGGCGCGGGCTCTGACGCGGCGGCCCTGCGCACAAAGGCTGAACGAGAGGGCAATGAATATGTGGTCAACGGCAGCAAGTCCTTTATTTCAGGCGCAGGTGAAACAGACGTCTTAGTGGTGATGTTAAGAACCGGCGAACCGGGTCACAAAGGCATCACTGCGCTGCTTATACCGGCAGATACACCGGGCATCTCGTTTGGCAAAAACGAAAAAAAGATGGGCTGGAATGCTCAACCCACACGAGCCATTAATTTTGACAATGTGCGCGTGCCCGTAGAAAACCGGCTGGGTGAAGAGGGCCAAGGTTTTGCCATTGCCATGGACGGCCTAGATGGCGGTCGCATCAACATTGCCACTTGCAGTGTAGGCACGGCGCAGAAAGCGATTATTGATGCCACAGAATATACCCAGCAACGTAACCAATTTGGCAATTCCATAGCAGATTTTCAGGCGACCCAATTTTCTCTGGCTGACATGCTCACAGAATTGGTCGCAGCTCGGCAAATGGTGCGGCTAGCTGCCCACAAACTAGACATTAAAGATGGCCAAGCGGGTACGTACTGTGCCATGGCAAAGCGCTTCGCCACAGATGTGGGTTTCCGCATTTGCAATGACGCGTTGCAGCTTTTTGGCGGCTACGGTTATTTAAAGGAGTACCCAATGGAGCGGTATGTACGCGACACGCGCGTGCATCAAATTTTGGAAGGTACTAATCAAATTATGCGCGTCATCATTGCACGAAAAATGCTTATGGCTGGCGCTTTGGAGGTCATTCAGTGATTGCGAGTTCATCAGACAAACTACAGGTTGAGATTATTCAGCACACAGCGTTAATCACCATTAACAATCCAGGTGCAAATACTTGGGACACCGAAAGCCTCCCCGCCTTAGCGGACTTGGTAGAACAGCTAAACGCTGAGAAAAGCATCTTTGCCTTAGTGATTACCGGCGCGGGAGAAAAATTCTTTTCCGCTGGCGCAGACCTCAACTTATTTGCTGACGGTGATCCAGAAAACGCGCGCTCAATGGCTGAGTTTTTTGGTAAAGGTTTTGAATGTTTGGCGAATTTTCGCGGTGTTTCCATTGCGGCAATTAATGGCTTTGCCATGGGCGGCGGCTTAGAAGCATGCCTTGCTTGTGACATTCGCATTGCCGAGGGCCAAGCGCAACTGGCACTGCCAGAACCCAAAGTGGGCCTACTGCCTTGCGCTGGCGGCACACAGCGCTTGTCGTGGTTGGTGGGCGAAGGCTGGGCTAAGAAAATGATTCTCTGCGGCGAGCGTATAAATGCAGAAACCGCTGAACGCATTGGTTTAGTGGAAGAGGTAGTGGCAACAGGCGAAGCCAAAGGTCGCGCATTGCAACTGGCCGAGCAAGTTGCCCAGCAAAGCCCAATTGCGGTGACCTACTGCAAAGAGCTTATTCACCAGGCACGCGACAACGCCGTGGGCGACGCCCTACCTTACGAACGGCAAAAATTTGTTGATTTGTTTGCTACCGAAGATCAAGCAGAAGGGGTCAATGCATTTTTAGAAAAACGCGCGCCCCAATGGAAGAACTGCTAATAGAAATTGGCTTCTTCTAAGCGGGCGAATCTGTTTCGCCGCTTTTTTCCAGCGGGGCTAACACAAATGTTGTTAGCGCTAAGCTTCTGACAACTCCACGCGCCAAGGCGGCCTACGCCTATTTTCTCCGGCCCAATATAAAATGATCTTGTTGCCAGATGGGTCATTCAAAATGGCTTCGCGCCACAGATAGCTCATATCCGCTGGTTCTTGCTGGAAAATGAATCCTTTAGCTTGTAGCACACTCACCAATTCATCCAATTGCTCGTGCTCAAAATAAATCACCGTGGGATTAACCATCCGCAGCGTGTTCAGCGTCAAAGAAAATGTACTCTCGCCCTCCTGGCTTTCAAAGCGCGCATAGTGAGGTGTGTCTACAATCTGCAAAAAGCCCATTTTTCTGTAGAACGCTGAGGCCTCAAGCATATCGATTACTGGCAATGTCACTTGGTTTAAATTCATCCGATATCTCCGCGTTGCGCAATTTGTTCTAAAAAGTCTGCCGGAAAAACATCCAACCCTAGCTGAGCACGTCTTGTATTCACTTTGTCCAAAAAACCAAGCCAATAGGCCTTAGACTCACGCTGAGGAAAACTCAAAAATGCTAAGTGTGGGGCCTCTTCAAGAAGAGAAACCAATCCACTCCCCTGCTCAGTACGCAGAAAAGACAGCGCATCCCCAGTAAAGGTTTCTACATGCATCAAACTGGGGATATCAGTATTTAACGATCCCGCCGGTACAGCCATCAGCGACAAATGCGGATCTTGTAATGGCAATGGAGAGCCGCAACAGCCACAGTGACATCTAAAAATACCTTCTGATGATTCGTACTTGTGCATGAGTTGCTCGCCCTTGGTCCATGCAAAATCTGCAATTAAGACCATTAGAAAAGAAGCAAAAGCGGCACCCGATGCCTTACGGCACAAGCTGCAATGGCAATGACCTATTATTAGGACACCGTCGCCTTCAAGCTGATAGCAAACTCCACCACACAAGCATGAACCTGTAAACAGCCCTCCACTCACAGCAAACCTCTCTCAGTTTGGTCGTCAATAACTTCATCTAACCATAGGAATATGCAGGTATTCGTCACGGGCTTAAAAGAGTTCATGCCAAAAGGTATGGAAGTTGGGACAACCGGAACTACAACAGTGCTCGGTCGTTTAGTGACTGAAGCGCTGCGGTCCAGGCTTCTGACACATAAGCGTTTTCACCAAATAGAAACCTACCACTTATCTAGCAAACAACACCGACCATAAAGCGAACTTTGTTTTAGCGAGGCAATATTGCCATGTTACTGATCACCCAATAAAAATGCTTTCACATCTCATGGCAACCTCAGCCCAAAACTATATCGACTCCCTTCCACAACAGCGGCGCGAACGCGTACTGGCATTACAAAAAATGATTTTGCAGGTTGCACCTGACGCAACTATCGACATGCATTACAAAATGCCAACCTACCATGTAGGTGATCAGTGGGTAGCCATGGCCAGCCAAAAATTCTACATCTCTCTTTACACATGCAAGCGCGAAAACATTCAACATTTCAGAGACGCGTGCCCAGAGGTTAGAACGGGTCAAGGGTGTATAAATTTCAAAGACAAAGACGAGTTAGCAGAAAGCGCAATAAAGGCGGTTATTTTTGCCTCCTTAAATGCTAGGGCAAAAGAACACCATTAGTCCAATGACTAGGTTTATAGAGCTACCGCTAAAAATTTGAGCTAATGCCCCACCCTAGTAACAGGGCAAGGCTGCTATCAGCGTCACATATTTTCAACCACGCTCGGTATAAGCGTACTCGGTTAAACCTAGGTCACTTAACATTTTATCCAAGTGCGCCATTGCTTCTGGCGTCGGTCCGGGATAATCCCCGGCAATGGGCGTATTGCCAATATAACCAATGTCTTTAGTGCCTTCGGGGGAGGCAAAATACGCAATGGTCACCAATGTTCTTAGCCCGTCAAAAACTTTCGCCATATATAAATATCGCGGATCATTCTCGGCTTCTGGATATGCAATATCATCAATGATAGAGGCCTGCTCCGCCAATGAGATATCCGTAAAACTCTTGGCAAAACGGCGTTCAGATTCTTCGTCTAGCCAAACCAAACCCGGCAGTAATTCTTGTCTGTCTGCTTGATTATTGGGGTATGGCGCGCTGACCCATTCGTCGAGCAATTCGGGCACCTTCAGTTGTGAAGCCGAGGGCATATCCCCCTCACGCGGATACAAAATGTCACAAACGTGAGCGGCCAAATTGCGCTGTTTTTGGGTCATGGTTAGAGGCCATAGTGACCGAGGCGGCGTAATCAGATTGGGGTCTTTGCCGTAACCTTCGCCAGTAATCGGTTGCAGATTTAGATCAGGCCAACGCCCAGCTAATTTGACCGCAGATATAGCAACATCTTCACAGCCGCTGAGCACGGGCATTGTCACACCAGCGGCAACCACGCCCATCCATTTCAGAGCTTGCCTACGACTCAGGCCTCCTTCATTAACTTCTAGTTGCCCAGATTTATCAGACGGCTGATACGTTTTAATCATGGATTTTGATTCAAGCATTTATATCGCCCCCTTATCCAGTTGAGTCGCTAACCAAGATGCATTGCGCATGGCCAATGTCATAATCGTTAACGTGCAGTTTTTGTGTGGATTAGATGCAAACACGCCGCCATCCATAACAAAAAGGTTGTCACAGTCCCAGGTTTGCCCCCACTCATTACACACGGAATCTTCTGGGGAACTACCCATCCGCGTGACACCCACCTCATGAATAATCTCGCCACCTTTCTTAATGGCATCCTCTGGTGCGGGCAGGCTTGCTGAAACGTCAGCGCCCATTTCTCGAAAAATGGCCTGAGCGGTTTCCAACCCATGCTTAATTTGCTTCAACTCGTGCTCGGACCATTGCCAATGGAACTTCGCCACTGGAATGCCCCATTTGTCTTTCACAGTGTCATCAACTTCCATGTGGCAATTTTCGTTAGGCAGCATTTCTCCGCGTAACGACAAATTAACACCCGAACCATAATCATGCTTTGCCTGTTGTTTTAGCTCTGCGCCATAGCCCTGCAAGCTTGCTGGGTAATATGTCCCCGGCGCTTGAAATCCGCTGCCTACCTCAAAGTGATAGCCACGCGGAAAATCCAGCTCATTATTCGCCTGAGCCTCGTGCCCCCACCAAGGCAGAAACAGGTGATTTGACGTATGCCCATCTTCGTTATAAATCGGCCGCCCTTTAAGCGCGGGTATCACTGCACCAAGGCTTGCGCCGGTAGAGTCCATAAGGTTTTTACCCACCTGACCACTGCTATTTGCCAGCCCGGTAGGAAACCGCTCACTCTTGGAGTTCAATAAAATACGGGCAGACTCGCAGGCACTTGCCGCCAAAATAACAATGGGCGCGTCTATATGCCGCTCTTCCGCCGTGGCTTTATCAATGTAGGTAACGGCTTTGGCTCTACCCTGCGCGTCAATATCTACCGACTTAACCATTGCGTCGGTAATTACTTCTAGATTACCTGTCGCCCTTGCCAATGGAATGAGTGACGTTGTGGTTTGAAACGCCGCACCTATAGAACAACCACGCCCACAATGAGTGGCATAGAAGCACGCTGCGCGAATGTCTTTAGGCCGCGTGAGTACTGCACGGTGCATGGGCGCGGCATTAATACCTAGTTTTTTTGCCGCTGCCGCTAACAATAACTCGGGCACTCTAGGCTTGGGCGGCGGTTGTAAAACCCCCGGCGCAGAATCTGGCATGTCATCTAAGCCAGTATTGGTTCCGCAAACACCCACTAACTCTTCGGTTTTGTCATACCAGGGCGCAATGTCCTCATACTCAAAGGGCCAATCTGCGCCCAAACCGTCGCGACTTTTGCCCTTAAAATCATGCTCACTGAAACGCAGAGAAAAACGCCCCCAGTGATTGGTTCGCCCGCCTAACATACGCGCGCGCCACCACTTAAACTCGGTACCCTCAGCGGTTGTAAACGGCTCTCCCGGCACGGACCAACCGCCATCTACCGTTGCATCAAAATAGCCGAAGTCTTTGTCTGGTGTCGGCGCGCCCATTAACGGCGCATCGGCAGCGGTCTGAAACATGGGGGTTTCTTTAACGGGGTCGTAATTGCGCCCCGCCTCCAACATTAAGACCTTTTTACCAGCCTTAGCCAAGGTATAAGCTGCCATTGCCCCACCTGCACCAGAACCCACCACAACAACATCGTACTTAAGATCACTCATCACTAAAGCTCCCTAATTTTGATATTTTTGAAAGACACAGGATCACCATGATCCTGTAAACCGATATGCCCATGATCTGCCTCCGCAAAGCCTTCCCAGTCACCAAACAAACTATAAAAGGGGTGACCAAACTTGCTATCCGCTAACAACGAATCCCACGTTGTGCTGTCGAGAGAAATAGTCACCGTCATCACGCCATTCTGCCAAACTTGTAGGAACCGATCTTGAAAGACAATGCGAACTTGGTTCCACTCCCCGGCAGGTTTATGTGACGAAGGGTGAGAGGCCATCATGTCGTAAAGCGACCCGGACCGATGGGAGTCTATTTTGTTATCCGAATGCTTTTCGTTATCTAAAATTTGGATCTCGGGCGCGTGGGAATAGATTTTGTCGCCCTCTTCATCAACCAGAATAAAAATACCACTATTGCCTGCTTCTGATATTTGCCACTCCAAGCGCAGGTCAAAGTTCTTATAAGACTTTTTTGTGAGAATATCTCCGCCGCCCGGGCCTGTCAGCGTCATGACACCGTTCTCAACAACCCACTTATCACTCAGATTTGGCGTTTTGAAGTTTCGCCATTGATCCATGTCCTGACCATTAAACAGCAGCGCCCAGCCGTCGCTGGCTTCTGCATCGGTTAAGCTGTTATCAGCAAAAGACAGCGGCGCTAAAAGTGACGACAACAAGGTCGCCACAATAACTAAATAGCCCAATGATCTGATGTTTTTCACCCTAGCTCCTCCCAAGTTTTTACGCCTGCAACCCCTAAAGAACACTACTCCCATGAGGCTGGCACAAACAAGGCGTGATTTTCCTTAAGCAACACCTCGCGGACACCTTCATTTGCACGAACTTGCACGCCCGCTCATTCTTCCATTGCTTGCATTAGAGGGTAGCTGCTTTAATGCGCTCGTTAAAATCAGTCGTCGGACCCTAACCGACACAATGCCTAGAGCAAAACACCGACTATAACCAGCGGTAGTAAACACAGGTTTTGCGGCAAACCAGATACGGAGCCAGGATTGACAGAGCGCGGAAACGAACGACTTCAGTGCCAACTTAGATACCTCATTAAGGGCATTTATACGTCTAGAGACAGCCAACAAGAGTTGACCCGAGAGCTTGAAGATTTACTCCCCAATGCGGACGCGGTGACAGTTTTGCCGGTGGTCCAAGGCTATTCGGTAGATTTGGAGATTAAGGACATTGCGCCCTTTAACCGAGTCAGCTTCGAGCCTTACATTGCAGATCATGTGCTCGCTGACGCTGTGCGCATTCATTGTGACAGTGATGAAGAGGTTCAGATTCAGTTATTAAAGTCGCGGTTTTTCTAGCGCTCACCTATCCAAGGCCCTCTCAGAACGCACATCTACCACTCTTCATTGGAGTATCAATCAACCTAGGCTGGGGCCACTTGGAAACCCCGGTTGCCTATTGCACGTTGGCCTGAGGCTGGCGATAGAATGACAACGCAATGGCGGCTAGCAGGTAGATGCCCAAAAAGGCTTCAAAGGCATTGGCGTAAGAACCTGTTACGTCATAGACCCACCCAGCAAAGGGCACGCCGAGAATCTGAATGGGCAGCATCGCAGGCCGCATTAAGCCCAAAATAGCGCCAAAACGCTCACGCCCAAAGGTCTTGCCCACCGTTGCCCCATGCATAGGCACCACCCCACCCACGCCGTAACCAAACAGCGACGCGCCAATAGCAAAAACAACCAAATCCACAGAAAGATACATCAGCAACTGACCGGTGAACTGCATAACAATGACAATAGACATTACCTTACGCAGCGATAGGCGGTCGCCCAGCCAACCAAAGCTGAGCTTGCCCGTGACGCCAAAGCCCGCGCACAAAGACATCACTAGCGAGGCTTGGACCAATGTGTAGCCGTTATCTGTTAAACGGGGAATCATGTGGGTAAGCGTTGCACCCATACAGCAAAAGATCAGCGAGAAAGTGAGCACAATGACCCAAAAGTTATGCTCGCGAAAAACATCGCGCATAGCTAAGCGTGGTTTTGGCACTACCAGTTCAGCACCAGCCTTAACCGCAATGGGCATGGCACCGTCTGGGCGCATACCAATGTCTTCGGGTCGCGAGACCACAAAACGCAGCACCATGGGCAGCACAACAAGCAGGGTAAACAGACCGTAGACTAAAAACCCTTCACGCCAGCCGTAGTTGTTGATTAGCTCTGCGCTGATGTACGGCATGATCACGCCAGACAATGACACCCCGGCTGCGGCAATACCCAGCGCGGTACCCCTGCGTCGGTCAAACCAGTTAGCAACCAGTTTGCTGGTCGCCAAGCTACCCATACTGCTGGCGCCAAAGCCGACAAATATGCCCAGTACCAGGTAAAACTCGATTGGGTTGCGAACAAAGGAAAGGCCAAGAAAACCCACGGCCATAAAGGAGGCTCCGACACCCATGACATGCTTCAAAGGGTATTTGTCTAATGCGCGGCCCACATAAGGCGCGGCAATTGCGCCGACAATATTGGTGACAGTGAGGCCAAAGGCAATACCCAAGCGCGAACCGCCAAAGTCTTCAGCAATGGCTTTAAAGAACACACCGTAGGAGTAAAAGAAGAAACCGACTGCGACAAAGTCGACACAGAAGGCGACCAGCACCATGCGCCAGCCGTAAAAGTATTTCGCACCTGTCGTCGATTGAGAACCGTTGGCTCGATTGGATTCTTGCAAAAGTTTAACCGCGACCCGAAAGACACTATTCTAACACGGGCCACTTGGAGAGTCTCAGGTTGATTCCAAAGCGGCCTTTTACATTTAGAACATGCCCGCAATTAGTGAGGGCTAACTGGGTTGGCTGCTAGAAAAGCATCCGCCACGGAGCAATGACGATGGCAAAAAACATCCGTGATGCAGTACGAGAAATATGTCTCAGCCTGCCTGAAAGCGACGAGGTCTCTAGTCGCGGCAACCCTAATTTTAGGGTGAATAAGAAAACCTTCGCCATCTTCGTGGTCAATCATCATGGCGATGGTCGTATCGGCCTGTGGCTGAACTCACCGCCTGGCGACCAAGAGTACTACGCGCAAACCGAGCCAGAGCATTTCTATGTTCCTCCATATGTTGGGCCAGCTGGGTGGCTGGGCATGGAGCTGAATAAAGACCTAAGCTGGGTCACCGCTGCCAAGCTCATTCAAAGAGCCTACACCTATAAAGCGCCCAAGAAATTGCTCCCAGACCTTGGCCCACCTTTAGAGATTAAGCCGCCAACCGAATCTTTGCCCATTGCAGAGCTAGACCCTTTCGCCATGCCCATACCCGCCCAGCACTTGCAGGACATCGCCGACTACTGCCTGAGCCTGCCGGAAACCCAACAAGGTGACCAATTTGGCGCTCCCTGCTTCAGAGCCGGTAAAAAGAACTTTTGCACCCTGCACTTTCGCAGTGGTCGGCTAAAACTGAGCACTTGGGTGGGTGTTGAGCATCAAGCAACCTACACATTTGACCCCCGCTTCAGTATTCCCAAATACACTGGCGTTAATGGCTGGATTGAACTAGACATCCACGAGGCAATGGATTTGGACGAAATAGAGGCGCTGATCAGACAAAGCTACCGTCACTTTGCGCTGAAACGCATGCTGAAGATTTTGGATCCTGAACACATTTAGTTCAGTTCCCGCACAAGAACTCACATAAATGCTTGCACCGAGCAGCGCCCTTGGTTGTAATCCGTGCTTCGAATTTATAGAGACTTGGACATGGCTGCACCGTTAGATGACATCATAATTTTAGAAATTGATAACTGGATGGCTGCGCCAAGTGCTGGAGCGGTTTTAGCCGACATGGGTGCCACGGTCATTAAGATTGAGCCGCTTTCAGGCGACCCCATGCGCAAAATGGGCCGCCCAGTAAAAAACCCCGATCTTGCCGAGGGGTTACAAGACTACGATTTTCAGTTCGATGTCGATAACCGCGGCAAGCGTTCTATTTCTATCGCATTAGACCAACCTGAAGGTGCAGAACTGGTGCGCAAGCTCGCCGCTAAAGCAGACATCTTTATGTGTAACTTATTGGCTGCGCGGCAAGAAAAATTCGGCCTCGGCCCCGAGGAGATGTTCAAGATCAACCCACGAATCGTCCACGCCACCCTTACCGGCTACGGCACCACTGGCCCCGATGCATGGCGGCCCGGTTACGATGTCACCGCATTTTTTGGGCGCTCAGGGTTATACGATTCATCACGGGAAGGCGACGACGGCGTAGTGCCAATGGCACGCCCCGCCCAAGGCGATCACACCACTGGCCTTGCAATGGTAGGCGCTATTCTTGGTGCACTACGCATGGCAGAGAAAACCGGCAAAGGACAGGTGGTTGAAACGTCGTTATACGAAACAGCGGTGTGGACTCAAGCCACCGACTACTCGGTAACAGCCATGGATCACGCGCCAGTGAGACGCAGACCACGCCACCAAATGCTCGCCATTTGCGCAAATCGCTTTCCATGTGGCGACGGCAACTGGGTGGTTTTCAATATGATGCCAGACGCCGCCTATTGGCCAAGGGTCGCAAAATGTCTCGGTTTAGAACAACTCTTAACCGATGAGCGCTTTGTTGATCCGTCGGCCCGTTACAAGAATATGGGCGCGCTCATTGACCTGTTTGATGCTGAACTGGCAAAGAAGAGCCGCGACGAATGGGGCAAAATATTTGACGACGCGGGCCTAATTTGGGGACCAGTAATGGGCCTGCACGAGGTACCCCAGGACCCCCACGCGGTGGAAATTGGTATGTTCCCAACAATCGAACACCCAGAGCATGGCACCTACACCACGGTAAATATTCCCATGCGATTTGCCACGGCAGATGTGAAACCCCAAGGCCCAGCGCCGTTAATTGGTCAGCATACTGACGAAATCTTGGCGCTATCCGGCTTTAGCGAGGCTGAAATCTCAGCACTTAAAGAGGCAAAGATCGTTGGTTCGAACTAGCTAATTCGGCTATGGTTTTCCCCTAGAACGTTTTAGGGGAAAGGCAAATGGAAAATATAGTTATCGTTGATTGCATACGTACCGGGTTGGCAAAATCCCATCGCGGCACGTTCAACATGACCCGATCCGACGATTTAGTGGCGCATTGTATTGATGCACTGCTGACACGAAACCCTCAATTAGACCCAGCCCAAGTAGACGATGTGGTCTTGGGCTGCGGGCGTCAAATTGGCGAGCAGTCTGGCAACGTTGCCCGGCACGCCGTGGCCTTATCCCAATTACCCATCACTGTACCGGCCACCACCATCAGCCGCGCCTGCTCTTCGGGCCTGAATTCCATTGCCATTGCCGCAACCCAAATTGCTAGTGGCTGTGCCGAAATAATGCTGGCTGGCGGCGTGGAATCTATCACCGGCTTAAGCCGAGGCACACCGGGAGAATTTGCCGAAAACCCTCGACTAATGAGCGAAAAACCAGACATGTACATGGCTATGGGCAACACCGCTGAAGTGGTCGCCCGGCGCTACCAGGTCACCCGTGAAGCGCAAGATGCCTACGCACTGAGCAGTCAACAGCGTTACGCCGCAGCCGAGGCAGCGGGCTACATCAAAGATGAAATTGCGCCTATGACTGTGCAGTGGGAAAAAATTGTCGACAAAGAAACCAAGGCCACCGCTATAGTAGAAGGCACCGTTGATAAAGATGAATGCAATCGCGCCAACACCACCCTTGATGGACTGACTAAACTCAGCCCTGCCTTTGAAGAAGGTGGCAGCGTCACTGCTGGCAATTCCTCCCAGCTCTCTGACGGCGCATCTATGGTGCTGTTAATGACTGAGAAAAAAGCCATTGAGTTGGGCGTCACACCCATGGGCTATTTCCGCGGCTTTGCTGTCGCTGGGTGCGAGCCAGACGAAATGGGTATTGGTCCCGTTTTCGCCATTCCAAAGCTACTGCAACACAAGGGCCTTAGCCTAAACGACATTGATCTGGTGGAGCTTAATGAAGCCTTCGCCAGCCAGTGTTTATATTCCAGAGATCGCTTGGGCATTGACCCAGATATTTACAACGTTAACGGCGGCTCCATTGCCATAGGTCATCCGTTTGGTATGACTGGCGCACGCTTAACCGGCGGCCTGCTCAGAGAACTGCAACGGCGCAATAAAAAATACGGCATTGTTTCAATGTGCATTGGTAAGGGCATGGGCGCGGCAGGATTGTTCGAGGCGATATAAAGGGCGGCGGTATTAACACGCCCGCAAATAAGTAACTTACAAGCAAATTAGGCGCTACTCATAACATGGCCATTAACGACGTTCTGGAAAAATTTAAAAACGGCGAAATCTCTAACGAAGAAGCTCAGCAATTACTGCGCGGTGAATATTTCCAAGACTTAGGTCATACCGTGATCGACACAGACAGACAAACGCGCACTGGCGCCGCGGAAGTGATATTTGGCGCTGGCAAAACGCCCGCTCAAATTTCTGACATTGTTGCCAGTATGGTAGCGCAACAATCCAATGTTTTAGTCACACGACTGACAGCGGACAACTACGCCTTACTCAACAATATTCCAAGCCAAGCGCACTACGACCCACAGTCTCAATTGCTCTGGTGGCATAGCCAAAAGGTCGAACCATCCGAGCACACTATTGCCGTGGTCAGCGCAGGCACCTCTGATATGGCCGTGGCAGAAGAAGCGGCCCAAACCGCAGAGTTCTACGGCAACCGCGTTGAGCGTATTTATGATGTGGGGGTGGCGGGTCTACACCGGCTATTGGCTCGCGTAGAGGACCTAAGACACGCACGCGTATTAGTGGTGGTTGCCGGTATGGAAGGCGCGCTGCCCAGTGTTGTTGGGGGGCTGGTAGACAAGCCCGTCATTGCGGTGCCTACTAGTGTTGGCTATGGGGCAGCCTTTCAGGGAGTGGCCGCAATGCTGGGCATGCTCACCAGTTGCGCCTCAGGGGTGAGCGTGGTCAATATAGACAATGGCTTCGGGGCAGGGTTTTTAGCCAACCGAATAAATCGCCTGTAAATGTATAAACAGTGAACTGGGAATAAACATGGACGCCGATCTAGCAAGCAAATATCTGGCATTGCAGGACAATATCCGCAGTTATAGCAGCGTTGTTGTGGCCTTTTCCGGAGGCATAGACAGCTCGTTGGTGGCTTTTGTTGCTGGGCAAGTACTTGGCGAAAAAGCACTGGCGGTGACCTCTGGCTCCGCCAGCCTCAAGCGCACGGATTTAGAACTGTCAAAAAAGCTGGGCGATGATTGGGGCATAGCCCACCAGGTCATAGTCACTGATGAGCTGAGCAAATCTGACTACCGCGCCAATCCTACAAACCGCTGCTTCCACTGCAAAACCTCGCTCTACACTGAGCTTACGCAAATTGCTCAAGCACAAAATTACGCGGTCATACTCAACGGCACTAATTTGGACGACTTAGGCGACCACCGGCCTGGGCTTATTGCTGCGGACGATCACCATGTTAAATCGCCTTTGGTAGAAGCAGGCTTTCATAAAGCAGACATCCGCGCCCTCGCCCATGAACTGGGACTGGAAAATGCAGACAAGCCACAGGCTGCCTGCTTGTCGAGTAGATTCCCCTACGGCACTGCCATTAATCAAAGCCTTTTAGCGCAAGTGGAAGCCGCTGAGGATGTGTTGGCGGACTTAGGCTTCAGTCAGTACCGGGTGCGTCATCACGGCGAGGTTGCTCGGCTAGAAATATTACCCAAAGAGTTTCCGCTGGCAGTCACCCACCACGCAGACCTACAAAAGCGCATTCAAGCACTGGGCTATCGTTTTGTTGCCATGGACATGGGGGGCTTTCGCTCCGGCTCTCTCAACGAGGGATTAAAGCCAGAGCAAATTCAGGTGGTCAATATTCACAGCCCTGGCTAACGCGGGGCAATACCTAAACCGCTTCGAGCTTGGCTCTCTTCGCCTTCATATAAGAATTAAGCTGCCGGTCTAGGCGCGTAGTCGCAGACGCCCTACCATCGCGCACCCAAGGTTCCCATTGAGGCGCCGCTGCTGCCTTGACCTCATCGCCCATTACGGTGACACGCTGAATAATACGCTCGCCTTCAAAGTCATTGAGCACAAAGTGCTGCGTGCAGCGGTTGTCCCAAAACGCAATGGTGCCCGGCGTCCACTTGTAACGCACGGTAAAACGCGGGTTCTTCACCCATTCAGTCAAGTAGTCCAAAATCACACGGCTCTCTGTGGCATTCATTTCTACAATGCGGCGAGTAAAGTGCTCGTTCACGTACAAGGCTTTGGCACCGGTCTCAGGGTGCACGCGCACTACTGGGTGCACGGCCATATCTTGAGGACGGTTATGCGGGTGCGCGTCATGCAATGCGCTTAAGCCTTCACACAAGCTTTGCATCGGCTCGGACAATTCGTCATAGGCCTGGCTGAGGCTCGTCCACATGGTATCGCCACCCACTTCCGGGCATTTGACCATATGCAGAATGGACATCATGGACGGTGAATCTTGGAAAGTGATATCGGTATGCCACTCGTCAGCAACACCACCGTGGGTTGCCGCAAGTTCAAACACTTCCGGGTGCTGAGTGAACGGGTTCTTTAAGTTCGGATGAGATTCGATCTGTCCAAACTGACGACCCAAGGCAACGTGCTCTTCAATATCAATAGACTGACCAGGAAAAAAGATCACCTTGTGCTCAAGCAACAGCGCCTTGACTCTGTCGATGTCTTGCCCGTTTGCGCCAGCTAAGTTGAAACCAGTAATTTCAGCCCCTAACGCCCCGGCTAAACGGGTTACTTTCCAATCACTCATGCTTACTCTCCCCTACTTGCATGCTCGCTGACATGCTTACTTATCTTTAAAAAAAACTTCTGCGACCCAATCCACCTAAGATTTAATCACCACATCATCTGACACATCACGGACAAACAGCGGCTCAATACCTAAATTTTGCGCATCCGCGGCTAAAGCTTCAACATCCACTGCCTGAACTGGCGCAGCCATACACTCTAATACAACGTCCATTAATGTGGCATCGCTACTGGTGTTCACAAACAACCCGTCACGGACCAGTACAAAGTCGATGGCACGCTTCATCGCCTGAGCGTCGGTTATTGGGCGGTACCAACTAAATTTCTTTTCCGTGTCTTCGTCTTTCCAACGACGCGCTGCAATGGCCTTAATAGTTTGCATTGCCACACCGCGCGCTTGGCACATCTGATACAGGCTTTCAAAGTCAGCGGCATATTGCGGCACGCACATCATTGCGTAACTGTAGGGCACCAAAATGGAATCAAAGGCGTAAGTTTCTAAGCTACGCATGTGCATCGCCGGCGCATAGGTGCCATGTCCGGTGACCCCAATATTGCGCACTAACCCTTCATTGCGCGCTTCAATCAACGCTTCCAAAGCGCCACCAGGCCCCATAGCCACTTCCCAGTCATTTTCATGGGTCAGGTTATGCATCTGGATTAAATCCACCTGATCTACGCCCATGCGCTCAAGGGAGGCGTGTAATTCTTCACGGGCTTTGGCATAGGTGCGGTGGCCCGTTTTGGTGGCCAAAAATATGCTTTGGCGATTGTCTTTAAGCCAAGGGGCTAAGCGCAGCTCGGCATCGCCATAACTGGCAGCCACATCAAAATGATTCAAGCCAGCTTCCACAACCTTGGCAATGGTCTTGTCTGCACGGGCTTGGTTCATTGCGCCTAGCGCTGCGGCGCCAAAAATAGCCCGGCTGCTGGTATGACCAGTGGACCCAAAAGGAATACGTTCAATCATGGTTTCTCCATCCCCAAATTCGCCTCTCATACAGCTAACTTTGTTAACCCAGAGGACATCGCTATAGCATCTGTTTGCCGGACTTAATTTAAAGCACTAGGTAGATAACGCAAGACTTGACGCAGTTGCACTGCGTACTGCAAAGCAGTCCGAACAAAAATCTGATCTGTGATTTACCCTGACAAATGCTGATGTACGCCAGCAAGGTTGCTAGTATCTATTCATGCAAAAACCATATGAAAACTTCACCCACACATTTGCCGGTAACCCACTGGATCGCAGTCAACATTTACGCCGCGACGAGCAAACCATAACCGCCTTAGCCGCTTCAGGCGCGGCCAAGTATTTACCCTTCAACAAGCTCAAAGTAGCAACTTTGGATACCGGTGCATTGCACTGGTGCGCGTTAGCTCACCTGCCAGAGCAGGCCGCTGACCCAGTATTTTTGGGCACACTGGACGATACCCCGCACTTTGCAGTGAACCTATCCTTGGACGATACTGACAGCGCTAGCAATGATTTCACCTTCACCGATTGCAGAGTAGCCGCCAGCACGCTGAGCGTCGCTGAGGCTGGCATTGTCAGCCAAGCCCGAGCGCTTTTGGACTGGCATAAACGCAACCCCTATTGCGCGCAATGCGCCCAACCCACCCGCATGGGCCGCGGCGGGCTAGTACGCCACTGTGACCAATGTGCGCGACATATTTTTCCGCGCACAGACCCAGTAGCCATTATGTTGGTTCAAGATGCGCTGGACGGCGACAGATGTCTGCTGGGCAAATCTCAGGGGCGCATGGCCACCAGTAACTTTTACTCTGCACTGGCCGGCTTTGTCGATCAGGGCGAGTCACTAGAAGAAGCGGTAAGACGCGAAGTATTTGAAGAAGCAGGCATTCGCGTGGGCAATGTTACTTATCATTCATCACAACCTTGGCCTTTCCCTTCATCGCTCATGATCGGCTGCCAAGGCATCGCCCTAGACCACGATATCGTCATAGACCCTACCGAGATGGCAGATGTGGCATGGTTTAGCAGAGCGGAAGCACGAGCAGGCCTTGAGGGCACCAACCCCGACTTACGCGTACCTGGCGCCCAAGCCATCGCCCACCACTTGATCAAAACTTGGGCTTACGCAAACTAAGGCTCCGGCTAAATTGCTAGCAGCAAAACTATATGAAAAAAGACGCTAACAACACATGACTGAACTCGCTTGTTGGAATTGCGGGGAAAGCCTTGCAGCCCTGCCTCAGCCAATTTCTCGGCACAACCAATGTCCCAAGTGCTTCGAAGAGTTACATTGTTGTCGGCTGTGCATTCATTTCGATCCACAAAACGCCTCGCGTTGCTATGACGACCGGGCCGAGCCGCCCATGCAAAAAGAGAACGCAAACTTCTGCGAGTACTGGCATGGGAATAACAATGCATTTAAACCTACCCACAAGACGTCAGGCAGTGAGGCCAAAGCTAAACTCAATGCACTCTTTGGAAATAGCGACGACAACGCCCCAGGTGACTCAGAGCATGGTGCTGATGCTGATGCTGATGCTGAAGAAACTACCCAGCAGGTGAACGCAGAATCGCCGTTAAGCGCAGAAGAAAAAGCCAAAGCTGAGTTGCAAGCCTTGTTTGGCGCACCGAGCAAAAAACCGTAACAGGACGCCGAAACAGAAAGCCTAAAAAACGTTAATAAGGACTTTTAAAAAAGACATTAGACTCAAGCCCAACTAAATGACCACTAACTCATCGCTAACCAAACACCTACGCACACCATCAACGACCCCGCCACACGATTAAGCAACAGCACATTATCGCTGTTGAGCAATAGCTTACCCAACACCTGTCCGCCTGCGGCGTAAAGCATCAGTGAGGTAAATTCGATGATCAGAATAATACTCACCAAGGCCATCATTTGCGGACCTAGAGCAATATCGTAATTAATAAACCCAGGTGTCATGGCGAGAAAAAACGCCCAGCCCTTGGGGTTGGCTACCGCAGTTATGAAGCCTTGGCCGGCTAAGCTAAAAAAATCTAAATCGAAAGAAGCCGTGCCATCCGGCTTTACCGCCATAGCGCCTTGCGAGCGCATCATTTGCAGCCCAACATAAATTAGGTAGAGGCCGCCAACATACTTAAAAACCACCAGTAGCAGCGGATTAGCGGCGATAATGCCGCCACCGCCCACCACCACAACCGTGGCCACAAGCAGCACGCCGGTGAGTTCGCCCACCATCATTTTCATGGTATTACCTAGGCCAATACTCATGCCCATGGTCAATGCCAATGTCATACACAGCCCGGGGGTAATAGAGACCACAAAAAACACAGGAATAAAAAAGTACAGTAGCGAAAAATCCATGGGTAACAACAACTCTCTGACCCAAGGTGAATTCGCTTGGGCAACAAATGATCTTTAGGAAGCAAACGGCTAAGCGAAGGTTTGCCGCCAATGGCGGCGTCCTAGCATTGCAAAAAGCTAAAAAGCGACTAAGAGACAAATTTGACTAAAAACGCTAGATTTAATAGTCACCAATCCAAGTTGCAAGGGTTTCCATAAAACCACCCGCTCGCCCTTCCTCTTCCGCCAGTCTGGCGCCAGCCAAAATGCCCGGCATTGCGTAGTTGCCCTCATGGCAAGCGTACTCATAAATGGTATCCGTGCTTTTGCGCATGGGCATCTCAGCGCGCCAAACTTCGGAATATACCGCGGGGTCGTCCATGGAGAATTCGTACTTAATACCTTGGTCAGAAACCCGGGTAAAACGCTCGGTTACCTTTAACGCATCGGAGCTGATCAACTGATTGCGAATACCCGCTCGCGCACTTTGACCCGGATGAAAGTTGGTGGTTTCAACCACCAGGGTATCGCCCTCCCACCAACCGATAGAATCGCCCAGCCATTTCTTTACATGCGCGGGCGGGTGCTGACTGTTCATGCGTACTGTGCGCGCGTCGTGATTCATCTCAACCAAAATCATCACCGTGTCTTTATTTTGCACAATCTGATAATTGTTGTTGTACAGCACCGGCAGCATTGGCGGACCACCCGTAGAACCAAAGCCAACAATACACCGCTCGCCTAACGGGCGTACTTCTGGACCGTCATAGCGAAACATCATTTGGCTGAACTTTTTCGCCATGGCCCAATAAGCAGAGGTGCGGTAAGGAATTTTGCCGTCTTCTGGATAGACAATTAGGGAGGAGCGAATTTCACCATCCACTCTGGCCATGCGGTCGCCTTCGTCAAACCAAAAGGTATTGTAGCCGCCTACATCCCCACCGCTGTCCAGTTTCCCGTCAGCCTTGTTTGGGTTATCTATGTCTTCATAAAGGTCTTCGCGAGTCTGAGTGACTTCGCGTTCGCGCTCTACGGACACAACTAAGCTATCGAATTCGTCGGGTCTTTGCAGCGCGGTCAATGTGGCATTAGTCCAGGTACCTTGAAGGTCTGGATCACCAAAAAAATTTCTCGGCGCTTGGTATTCAGCATTGCTAGATAGGGGCGTGAGCCACAGCAACGCCCAGAGCAGCGGATAAAAAATTGCGCCTCTTATCGGTTTACTGTTGCTGATCATTACTTTTCTAATCCTACTTTATGGCCAGGCCGATTTTGACAGCCTTTTTAAATTTATTCGGGTACAACGCCCATTGCCAGAACCCACATCAGCCATCATCAGCCCACATCAGCCCACATCAGCCAGCATCAGCCGATGCAGAGCGCCCACCGCTGGCAAACAGGTTACATGATCTAGCGCGGCACCTCACCTTGGTTATTAACACAAACGCTCCAAAAACCCGCATAAGTGGTGGCATCTTAATACGGTGCTCCCCGCGTAGTTTCAGTTATACTGGCGACCGAATTTAGCTATTGAGAACTTGTTGATGAGCATCGTTAAACTATCTGGCGTAAAGAAACTATTCGGTGGCAAAGCGCTCACCAAACCTGAGCAAAAAATCCTCGCTCAAGAGGTCATGTTGATGACCCTTGCACGGGCAACGGCATCTGACACCAATATCAAAGATGTTGAAGTAGACAAGGTTAAAGAGGTATTACTTGAATACACCGGCAAAAAATTCACCAACGCCAACGTTCGTGTAGCGGCAAATTCAAAACTTTATGAAGCTGCCCCGTTGGAGCGTTACCTAAATAAGTGCTCACGCAAACTCACTACTACTGCGCGCCTTGAGACAATACGCGCATTGGAAACGGTTATTCACGCAGATGGCAGAGTCAGCGATCATGAAGTTGCGTTCTTCAACCGTGTGGCCAGTGCGCTAGAGCTTACGGCTTCCCAGCTTGTAGGCTTAAGTGCTGACTAAAATTTTGGCCCAATCTCAATACTGAAGCTGGCCTAAAAGTTCTCTAAACCGGGCACTGACCCGGTTTTTTTGCGACCTGAATTAATAGCTCAGCACCCTGCCTATCTCGTTTAAGCAACCCCAATTAAGCCGTCTTGTTAAAAAGCGCTAACCAACGTTTGCGCGCATTTACACTCAGATAAGCGGCAGTAATTCTTCAGCGCTGGTTAAGATCTCGTGTCCAAGGGCGCGCGTTGCTGCACTTGGCGGCAACTCATCGGGTATCTGAAAAACCCTTAATCCTGCGCGCATGGCGGCCAGCGTGCCTACATCCGAATCTTCCACGCCCCAGGATTTCTTCGGGTCAGCGTTTAAAAGCGCGACGGCGGCAAGGTACGGGTCGGCGGCAGGCTTGGAGTTGGCTGTCTCGCCCCCACAAACATAATGCTGGAAATATTCCGCTATACCCGCCTTGGCTAGAGCGTCCTCACACACTGAACGCTTGTTCGAGGTGGCCACGGCCATGGGTACACCCTTAGCCTGTAAGGCTTGCAGCACTTGTAATATGCCGGGCTTAATTTTTATTGGGTGCTTTTCGGCTTGCTCAACAAAGTGCTTAGTCCAATGAACATGCAACGCATCAATATCGAACTCAGATCCATAGGCTGCCTCAAGAACCGCTTGTGTGGCGTCATGGGTGGTACCTAGGCATCGATCATAAATACTCGCATCGTAGGGAAACCCGCAAGCCACAATTGCCGCAGCAAAGGCCTTACGTGCAAGGACTTCGGTGTCTAACAGCGTGCCGTCCATATCAAAAATAACACTCTGCGGCAGTTCAACTTTGGTGGTTTGAGACATAAGCAATGATCCAACTGTAGGGGTAATAAATCGCAAAATACGTAGAGCGCCACAGCTCTGCAAACCTTACAAGAGGCTAGCAAATACACATGGGTGGGAGCAGGACAAAATTATCAGGGACAAACTTGCGAGGGGTAGGGAAGCCGCGAGCGGCGTGTGCAAGGCGCCACCACACTGAATGAAAAATCAAACAGTGCGGTGACAGATATCACGTATTGCGAAGGGTCTTAGGACACTTCAACAATTTGCTGCGCGGCAATTAACTTGCCTTGCTCAGCGGCATTGTGGAACGACTCAATCTGGTCAAAGTTCATATATCTATAAACCTCCGCAGACATAGAATCGATCTTTGTCGCGTACTCCATATACTCAGCGGGAGTTGGCAGACGACCCAAAATACCGCCCACAGATGCCAATTCAGCTGACGCCAAATAAACATTCGCGCCATCGCCTAGACGATTTGGGAAGTTTCGAGTTGAGGTAGAAATTACCGTTGCGCCAGCTAACACTCGTGCTTGGTTACCCATGCATAGTGAGCAACCGGGCATTTCTGTACGCGCACCCACCCGACCGTAAATGTTGTAGTAGCCTTCTTCCATTAACGTATGTGCGTCCATACGTGTAGGGGGACAAATCCAAAAGCGTGAATTAACCGCATCGGCTTCATCAAGCAGCTTACCTGCAGCGCGGAAGTGACCGATATTGGTCATACAAGAACCAATAAAGATCTCATCAACTGGGTCGCCGGCAACTTCTGACAATAAACGCGCATCATCAGGGTCGTTTGGACAGCAAACGATAGGCTCTTTGATATCAGCTAGGTCTATTTCAATGACTGCTGCGTATTCTGCATCAGCATCTGCACTCATCAATGTAGGGTTGGCAAGCCACTCTTCCATTTTCAGCACACGACGTTCAAGGGTGCGCACATCGCCATAGCCTTCAGCAATCATCCAGCGCAACAAGGTTGCGTTAGAGCGCAAATACTCTGCAACAGAGTCTTCACCCAACTTAATGGTACAACCCGCAGCCGAACGCTCGGCGGATGCATCAGAAAGCTCGAAAGCTTGCTCAACTGTCAGCGAGTCGATGCCTTCAATTTCCAAAATTCGGCCAGAAAAGAAGTTCTTCTTGTTCTTCTTCTCAACCGTTAACAAACCTTCCTTGATGCCGTAGTACGGAATGGCATGCACAAGGTCACGTAACGTAATACCTGGCTGCATTTCACCTTTAAAACGCACCAATACAGATTCTGGCATATCCAAGGGCATAACCCCCGTTGCAGCGGCAAACGCCACCAGGCCTGAACCACCAGGGAAAGAAATGCCCATTGGGAAACGTGTGTGGGAATCACCGCCGGTACCTACGGTATCAGGCAGCAACATGCGGTTTAACCAGCTGTGAATAATGCCGTCGCCAGGACGCAGCGAGACGCCACCACGATTCATAATGAAATCTGGCAGGCTGTGCTGGGTATCAATATCTACTGGCTTAGGATAAGCCGCTGTGTGACAAAAAGACTGCATGACGAGGTCTGTTGAGAAACCTAGACAAGCCAAATCTTTCAGTTCGTCGCGAGTCATAGGACCCGTTGTGTCTTGAGAGCCCACGGTGGTCATCTTTGGCTCGCAATAGGTGCCAGCGCGCACGCCGTCCACACCACACGCCTTACCTACCATCTTCTGCGCTAAGGTATAACCCTTGCTTGAAGCAGCCACATCTTCTGGGCGACGGAAAACATCCGAAGGCGCCAGCCCCATGTGCTCACGGGTACGCTGGGTTAAGCCGCGACCAATAATCAAATTGATACGGCCATCAGCACGTACTTCATCAAGAATCACCTCTGACTTATGTTCAAACTCAGATAGAACTTCGCCAGATTCGCTCAAGATTTTGCCGTCATAAGGGCGTATCTCAATGATGTCACCAAAGCCCAGCTTGTCCACTGGGGCTTCAAAAACTAACGCGCCAGCATCTTCCATGGTGTTGAAGAAAATCGGTGCCACATTGCCACCGATGCAGATACCGCCAGAGCGCTTATTGGGCACACCCGGCATGTCTTCGCCAAAGTACCAAAGCACAGAGTTGGTCGCAGACTTTCTAGATGAACCAGTACCCATAACGTCGCCTACAAAAGCAACCGGTAGGTCATTGTTGCGCATCTCTTCAATTTGCTTCATTGGGCCAATATTGCCGTGATCTTCAGGGCTCAGACCATCGCGGGTCATTTTGTACATGGCACGGGCGTGCAAAGGAATGTCTGGACGCGACCAGGCATCTTGAGCAGGCGACAGGTCATCGGTATTGGTTTCGCCGGTCACTTTAAACACTACTGCCTTGATGCTTTCAGGCACTGCATCATTGGTCGTAAACCACTCAGCATCTGCCCAGCTTTGCATCACGCCTTTAGCGTCCGCATTACCGGCATCAGCTTTTGCAGCCACATCGTGGAACGCATCAAAAACTAAAATGGTTGTCTTCAACTGCTCAGCGGCCAAAGCGGAAAGTGCTGGGTTGTCTAGTAAGCCAACCAATGTGGCGACGTTGTAGCCGCCGTGCATGTTGCCAAGCAAAGTAACCGCTGCCTCGGCATCGATCACTGGTGAAGTGGCTTCACCTGTAACAATTGCGCTGAGAAATCCGGCTTTTACGTAAGCGGCTTCATCAACACCCGGCGGTATACGATTTGTGATCAGGTCGAGAAGAAATTCTTCCTCGCCAGCTGGGGGAGACTTCAGTAACTCAACCAAATCTGCGGTCATTACCGGGTCTAAGGGTTTGGGTGGCACACCCAGTTCTGCTCGCTCACTGACGTGGGCTCGATAGGCTTCAAGCACAGTATGATTACTCCTCTGTTACACAAAATCTTGAATAAGACGCTGAAAAAAATTGCGGACTTTAAGACAGTCCAAAGCGGCGCAAATTGTACGTGAATTTAAGCGTTTTTTATAGACCTAGCATGCCCCGAAGATCGACTTTGAGTTAATCCACAAATCACCACGGATCCACTGCGGCAGTGACTTTCAACCGCATATCAGTCAATACAATCCGCACAGCCGCAAAACTAAGACGCCCTAACGACAGTCTCACAGAATTAATGGTCTAGCCCACACCGCCGAGTTAACGCTACACCGCCGGTGCGGCGTTAGCCAGAATGCGATTGCAACTACCAATGGGCAATAAAGAGGAGCTGCCATGTTTGACATGCCAAAAGGCGCCAAAACCCCGAAAAATATGGGCAACGCTGAGGTAGATGGCGGTATTGGTGTAGATTGGGGCAAAACCTCCCGCGACTACGCCGAGCACCGGCCCGGCCCGCCACAGAGCTTCTACCAAAAACTAGCAGCGCTAGAAATTGGCCTGCCCGAGCAAAAAGTCCTAGACCTAGGTACAGGCACCGGCGTGATTGCGCGGCAAATGGCACGCCAAGGATGCGAGGTTTGGGCCACAGATATTTCACAGACGCAGGTGAAAATGGCTCAAACCTTGGCCGCTGAGGAAAATTTAGACATAAAGTTTGCAACCGCTTCAGCCGAAACCACCGACTTCGCGGACAACAGCTTTGATGTCATTACTGCCCACCAATGCTTTTTGTACTTCGATCTTAACAAAACCCTACCCGCCATCCTAAAAATGCTCACGCCAAATGGCGTGTTGGTGATTTCACATTTTTCTTGGCTACCGTTGATCTGTGATATCGCCAAGGCAAGCGAACAATTGATTTTACGCCACAACCCAAAGTGGCAGGCCCACAGTTACAGTGGACGCACCTACCCCAACTATCCGGGCATGCACCCGCAATTCCATTACAGCGGATACTTTTACTACGATGTAGAAACACCGTTTACAAGAGAAAGCTGGCGTGGACGCATCCGTGCATCTAGGGGCGTGGGTGCATCAATGAATGCGGCTGAGATCGCTGCATTCGATGCCGCACATGCAGAAATGTTAGAGGCAATGGCCAAGGGTGATTTCACGGTGACCCACAAAATTGATGCACATATTTTTTCAGCGGGTTCAGTTGAACATTAGGCCTAGAGAATGCGAGGAGCGCAAAAAAGCAAAGACTGGGGAAACGACAAAAAAGTCAGTCGATGCTGGTCATTGGATCACCTTCATCTACCGCGGATTTACGCCGGTAAAGGTGGGCACCACAACGCCAGCAATAGCTGGCTTCTCGAGAGTGGCCCTCAGCGGAACAATCAGCGCAGGTTTTGGTATTCGCCTGACGTCTATTGGCCTCATTAAGCTCTAAAGTAACGATCCCAGTGGGCACAGCGATAATGCCGTAGCCTATGATCATAATGAAACTGGCCACAGCCTGACCAAGCCCAGTCACCGGCACGATATCGCCATAGCCTACAGTGGTCATAGTGGCTACCGCCCAATAAATACTGTGCGGAATACTGGCAAATCCAGGGTTGATATGACCTTCTACTAAATACATAAAGGAGCCAAAGACCACCATCAACGCCAAGGCACTGGCTATGAAAACAGTAATCTTACGCCGACTAGCCGTTAACGCCTGAGCGATCAATTCAGCCTCTCCCACATAGCGCGCCATTTTTAAAACACGGAACACTCGGAGCACTCGCAGTACGCGAACCACTAGGAAATACTGCGCACCAACCAGCCACAAACTCAATAACGTTGGCAAAATACCGAACAAATCGACAATGCCATAAAAGCTGCGAGCGTAAGCCCAAGGCTTTTCTATGCACCAAAGGCGCAAACCATATTCAATAATAAAAACAATAGTAAAAAACCATTCAAGAGCATACAAAATTTCGCCGTAACGGCTATTCAGGTTCGCCATAGAATCTAACATGACAACTATGACGCTGAGTAAAATTACTACAATCAGGGCGACATCGAAAAACCTACCCGCTGGGGTATCTGCCTCAAATATGATTGTCCGCGCTGTATGTCGAATGGAACTCATCTAAATCTCTATTCAGTTTACGGTTGACCTACTTTGTGGAAGTCACAGGCGTTACCCGGTTAGACGACCCCGCTGCTGTGCCTGCGTTACGCGGGTCGGCCATGCCTTCAATGCCCTTATTGCTCCGCATCACAGAGTTACCATCACCAATTTGGTAGGTACCTGGGAGCGGCACCAACTCGTTATGGCCCCTGCGCTGTAGCGCTCTGCGCGTGTCGGCAGAAAACGCTTGGGGTTCATAAATAACCCGGGTAGGTAACCACTGATGATGAAAGCGTGGGCTGGACACCGCGTCTGACAGCGACATCTTGTGCTCAAGCACATTCAAAATAATCTGCATAGTAGTGGTAATAATCGTACTGCCGCCTGGCGAACCGGTGACCAGTAGCGGTTTACCTTCTTTAACCACAATAGTCGGTGTCATGGAACTGAGCATCCGTTTGCCCGGCTCGATGGCGTTGGCTTGGCGACCAATCAAACCATAAAAGTTAGGCTCGTTTTCCTTGGCAGAAAAATCATCCATCTCGTTATTCAAAAGCATGCCCGTACCGGCAGCGACAATTTTTGTGCCGTAAGACAAATTTAACGTGGTTGTATAAGACACCGCATTGCCCATGGCATCCATAACCGATGCATGGGTAGTTTCTAAACTTTCATAAGGCACCTTACCTGACTCAATGTTTTCACTGAGACTGGCTTTAGCCGGATCAAAGTCAGCAAACCTTTCTTTGGCATAGGCCTTGGTGGTCAGTTGCGCAACAGGCACCGGGTAAAAATCGGAATCGCCTAAGTGTTCGGCGCGATCTGCATAAGCGCGGCGCTCAGCCTCAATCATAAGGTGGATAGCCTCAGAACTGCCGTAACCCATGGCCCCCAAATCATAGTCCTCCAACATATTCAGCATTTGCACTAGCAATATGCCGCCTGAGGATGGCGGTGGCATAGAAATAATTTCGTAGCCTTTATAAGTGCCGCGAATCGCTTCACGCCAACGAGGTTGGTAATCCTCAAGATCCTTGTGGCTAATTAGACCGTTACCAGACTTCATCTCGGCAACCAGCAAGTCAGCTGTGCGGCCTTTATAAAACCCGTCCCTGCCCTTATCTCTGATGCGAATCAGAGTTTGCGCAAGATCGCTTTGAATCCAACGGTCACCAATTTCATAAAGTTCTCCGTCATTAGAGAATACCGCTCGGCTGGCGGCGTAAGGCGCAAAGTCTGGCTGCCTGCGCGCAAATGCATCAGCCAAATCACGATCTAGTAAAATACCGTTGGCGGCCAGATCAATGGCCGGCTGAATGACTTGGGCCCGATCCATAGTGCCGTATTTTTCCAGCACACTGAGTAACCCAGCCACACTGCCAGGAACGCCGACAGCAAGGTGGGATTTAGTTGACAGCCCTTTTACTACCTTACCTTCTGAATCTAAAAACATGTCTTTGGTGGAGGCTGCGGGCGCTTTCTCGCGATGGTCATTAGTAATCACGGTGCCATCATTAAGGTGTATGACCATGAAACCGCCACCTGCCAAGTTACCGGCGGAGGGATAAGTCACAGCCAAGGCAAAACCGACGGCAACCGCAGCGTCAACCGCGTTACCTCCTTGATCTAGTATTTGCGCACCCACTTGAGAAGCCCATGCAGATCGTGAAGCCACCATGCCGCCATCGGCAATTACCGCATTGGGCGCCACGGCCTGAGCAATAGGGGAAAAAATGATGGCAATAAAACTTAGCGCACTAAGCAAGCGTGTGAAAGAAGATGTCATCTTGTAACCCTCTAAAATGGATAGAACTAGATAGGATTGATTCGAATTCGTACAACATTGATTGTGACTAAACCGCAACCCTGCGGCAACATATCCGTGGCCTAATCACCCCACTAAAACCCCAATCAAAGGGCGCTTACCGCCACCGCTACCGTTAGTCGGTTTAAAATGCCGTACGGCAGTCATTGACAATTTCGTTAGATGAAGTCCATAACTGTTGTATCAACTCAGGGCACCCTAAAGACGGCTACCAATATGATCAAAATACAAAGCTCCACTGATATTAAAAAAGTGCGCCGCTTGGTACTCGACGCTCAAGGCCTTGGCCACAACAAGCCTTTCGGCAAATCTCAAACGGGTGCATTGGCCACAATAGAACACTTGGGCTACATCCAGCTGGACAGCATCAGTGTCATTGAGCGCGCACATAACCACACTTGGTCATCGCGGGTGCCTGGCTTCAACCCGGACATGAGCAATGAACTATTAGAGGCCGGCAAGATTTATGAGTACTGGGCTCACGCGGCCTCTTACTTACCCATGAAAGATTTTCGCTATTCGCTACCTGACAAAAAGTCCGTGCGCGACGGCGTGTTGCATAAAAGACGGAGCAAAGACAGAAAGCTCATGGGTAACATCCTTAAGCGCATTGAAGCAGAAGGCCCCCTTGGCTCTAAAGATTTTGAGGACACCCGTGAGAATAAGACCGGCTGGTGGGATTGGAAGCCCGCGAAAAAGGCCATTGAGGTATTGTATTTGGAAGGCGACTTAATGATCTCTTCGCGCAAAAACTTCCAAAAAACCTATGACTTAACTGAGCGTATCTTACCCAAAAATTTAGATCTAACAGAGCCCACTGCCGAGGAGTGGGCCAAGCACTTAGTCAATGAACAGTTCGCCTGCCATGGCATTGCGCACTTCAAGAGCATTGCCTATGGCCGACGAGGCGTGCAGTTACGGGCGGAAATTAAAAAGCTGGTTGAAGCCCGGCTTGCCAGCAATGATCTTGTGGAACTGACCCTGCCCAACGGTGAAATATACTTGGCCCCTAGGGATTTTATGGACAGGCCTCTGCCCACAGCAGACCCAAACTTAAAAATACTTTCACCCTTCGACAACTTAGTCATTCAGCGCAAACGGCTCACTGATATTTTCGCTTTCGACTACCTCATAGAATGCTATGTACCGGCGGCAAAGCGTCGTTATGGGTATTTCTCGCTGCCCCTGTTATTCAAAGATCAAATGGTTGGGCGGATAGACTGCAAAGCCCTCCGCGCAGAAAAAACACTGCGGGTGAATGCAGCATTCATTGAAGTTGATGAGAACATGCAGCCTCAAGTGTGCCGAGCATTAGCCAAAGCCTTAGATACATTTTCGACCTTTCAAGGCTGCGAAAAAGTAGTCATTGAAAACGTAGTGCCCCAAAGCTGCGCGTCATCATTACAAAGGGCATTGGCCTAAAAAGCGCACTACGCTGACCGTGACGGCGGATTAGGCGACTGATGGCAACCTACGGCTGACAAACCCAAACGTCAAAGCAGATAAAACTTGCCTTCAGCGCAAGTTTTTACAGTTATCCCGAGGTTGCACGGATATACTGCCGCGCTGTTTATTCAGCCCGAAACGCAAAAAAAGCCGAAAAGACCCGCAAAAAGCCAAAAGAAAGACCCTACACATATGACTCTACTTCGCTGCGACAACCTAAATATCCATTTTGGTGACTACCCTTTATTGACCGACGCCAATTTTTCTATTGAGCCAGGCGAGCGCGTCTGCCTCATTGGTCGCAATGGCGCGGGCAAATCCACTTTATTAAAAATTATTTTGGGCGAAGTGCCACCAGACACCGGTGTTATGCACCGCAGAGATAATTTAACCGTAAGCGTATTAGAGCAGCAGCTGCCCGCAGCGGAAAACCTGACTGTTCTAGAAGTGGTTCAGCAAGGACTGGGCGAGCTCATTGAGCTGATAGAACGTTTTAGCGAAATCAGTGCCACTGCGGAGACTGCTAAAGACCTTGAAGAAATGGAGGTCATGCAGTCGCGGATTGACACGCTGGGTGGCTGGCAGCCTGAGCAACAGGTAGATGCAATTATCACCCAGCTCGGCTTACCGAGAGATTCCTACATGTCGGAGTTGTCGGGCGGCTGGCGGCGCAGAGTGGCACTGGCACGCGCACTGGTTTGCAAACCCGATTTGCTACTGTTAGACGAGCCCACCAACCACTTGGACATATCCACCATTGAATGGCTGGAACACGAAGTGCGAGGCTATCAAGGCAGCGTTATTTTCATTACTCACGACCGCGCATTTTTACAGCGCCTGGCCACCAGAATTGTTGAAATTGATCGCGGCCAAATCATTTCTTGGCCGGGCGACTACGCCAACTACCTGCAGCTCAAAGAACAAGCCAACGAAGAGGAAGAAACCCGCAACGCGTTGTTCGACAAGCGCCTGGCACAAGAAGAAACCTGGATCAGGCAAGGTATTAAGGCGCGCAGAACACGCAACGAGGGCCGAGTACGCGCATTGGAAGCCATGCGCCGAGAGCGTGGGCGGCGCCTCAATCAACAGGGTAAAGCCAAGATCGAAATTTCCAGCGCTGACGGCTCTGGGAAAAAAGTCATTGAGGCGAAAAATGTCACCCACGGTTATGGCGGCAATGAACTACTGCACGACTTCAACTTACGCGTTATGCGCGGAGACCGCATTGGCATCATTGGCAACAATGGCGTGGGTAAATCAACGTTACTAAAAATACTCTTGGGCCAGCTCACCCCAGACACCGGCAGCTCAAAAGTGGGCACTAACCTGACCATTGGCTACTTTGACCAAGTCAGGCAAGAACTTGAATGGGACAAGAGCGTTGCTTGGAATGTGGGCGAAGGCAAAGACAACATCACCATTAATGGGGTCGACAGACATGTTGTTGGCTACTTGAAAAATTTCCTCTTCACAGCAGCTCGCGCCATGACCCCGGTTAGTCGCTTATCTGGTGGCGAGTGCAATAGAGTACTGTTGGCGAAACTGTTTACGCAGTCGAATAACTTTTTGGTCTTAGACGAACCCACCAACGACCTCGACATAGAGATGTTGGAAGTGCTGGAAGAAAAGTTGGTTGAGTACAATGGAACGCTCATTATTGTCAGCCACGACCGCGACTTTATGGACAATGTGGTGACCAGTACCTTGGTCTTTGAGGGCGACGGCAATGTGGTGGAATATCAGGGCGGCTACAGTGATTGGGCTGCGCGTGGAAAATCGCTGAATATCAACGACACACCGGATTTACCCGACCAGCAAACGCTCGCGGAAAAAATACCTACAACCAGCAGCCAGGCCACCGCGCCCAAAAGCAAAGTAAAACTCAGTTATAAAGTACAACGTGAACTGGACCAGTTGCCGAAGAAAATAGAAGAGCTAGAGCAAAAGCTAGCAACCCTGCAGAGCGCCATGGCGGATCCGAGTTTTTACGACAAACCTTTTAGCGAAACAGAACCGCTGTTGAAAGAGGTCGCCGAAGTTCAAGCAGAGCTAGATACCGCAACCGAGCGTTGGATTGAGTTAGAAGAAATGACCGGCTAAATGCCGGTCAAGTAGGCGGTCTAGCGTTCCCTTAGCCCAGCCTCTCGCCACAGTCCCCCATCAGCATCACACCTTAGCGGAGCAACATTTGCTCGGTGACTTCCACACAAGTACCGTAGTGACTTTTCAGCATGAGTACGCCGCCTTGGCGATAAAGTAATAGACCGTCCAAAAAATCCACCGGCGCGGCAGACAACGATTCCAAACCGGCGCCGTGCCGCACGGTATAAACGGTCATGTCATGGGTGACACATAAATCTAACTGTTTAGCACCTGCCTCAACTGGTTCAATGGGCTGGGCGTCTAACTTACCCAGCAGCACTTCCAACACCATGGCCACGGCTTGCTGTGGACGCATCATGACATCTGGCGCAATATCGCCGTCAAACCAAGTTTGGATATAATTGGTCAAGCCCCCTGCGGACCTCAAGCCCTTCCACATGCGGATTTGATCTAAGGCATAAAACACACCCAGCGCTTCCAGCGGTCGGGCCTTGCCGCCTTGCAACAAATCTAGACCGGACTCCTGTCTACGCGCGTTCACACCCGCCAAAACAAACTCACCGGTCTCTATGCAACGGTGGGGTGGGCTGGCGTAGGCTCGGCAGTTAATACCCGCAGACAAATTTTCACCTAACTTTTTTGCCAAGCCACGGCCATGGTCAGTGAGCGGATTTTCAAGATCATGTATATCGCGGCGAAACTCTCTGGCTGAGTGACGCATAAGCAACACCCCGCGCTCTAAGCCTTGAGCAAATGTTTCATTCACCATGGCGGCAGTAGTAATGCCATATTGATCATGATGGGTGCTTAAATCGTGCTGATTATTCGACATGTCTGGTTTGTTCTTACTTCAAAGCGTGTATTACTATCCTAGCTGGAGTGGGAACTCAATTGTTATGCTCAAATCCAAGAGCGCACGCACATCGAGACAGGCCTGAACAGGCCAAGGAGAAGAGGATGAGTCGATTAGAAGGAAAAGTTGCCGTAGTCACAGGCGCAGGTAGAGGCATTGGCCGAGAAATCGCATTACTTATGGCCGCCCAAGGCGCAAAGATTGTGGTCAACGATTTAGGCGGCAATACCGACGGCACCGGCACCGCCATGATCGCCGACGATGTGGTGGCGGAAATCCGCGCTGCAGGGGGCGAAGCAGCCTCAAATACCGATTCTGTAGCCGACGTTGCCGGTGGTGAAGCCTTAACACAATGCGCCTTGGACAACTTTGGCGGCATGGACATATTAGTCAACAACGCGGGCATTCTGCGCGACAGAACTATATTTAAAATGAGCGAAGCCGATTGGGACGCTGTCATTGCCGTGCACCTAAAAGGCCACTATTGCTGCACCCGCCCATTTGCCAACTACATCCGAGCGGAAAACAGAACCGGATGCAGAATCATCAACTTTTCTAGCGTCTCAGGACTCTTCGGTAACTTCGGTCAAGCAAACTACGCCGCAGCAAAAGCAGGCATTGCTGGATTTTCCAGAGTCATGGCGCTGGAACTTGCCAAGTATGGTTGCACCAGCAATACCATTTCACCCGGCGCGTTAACTCGCATGACCATCCCACTGCGCGAAAATCGCGGCGAGAAAGTCGAAGAGGATGATATGGCCTCAGGCGGCCCCCAACATATTGCCCCCATCTGCGCATGGATCGCTGGCGAAGAGGCAGCAGGCATTACTGGGGAAATATTCCACACAGGCCGAGGCGGTGTATCCATTATGCAGCAGCCAAAAATCATCAAACAATTCCAAAAGAAAACCGGCGTTTGGAGCATGGACGAATTGGACCAAATTGTGCCGGACTTAGTTGCGGCGAAAAAAGCCAACGCCATTGCAGCAAATATAAGTGCAGAACCCATTGAGGTTTGAGGCAATCATAGCCGACGCTTTGGCCCACCTTTAACACAGCGTGTGAAAATGTTTATGCAAATGAGAAAACAGGCGCTCTACATTGGAGACTAAGCCCATCCTTATTGCCGGCGGTGGCATTGGCGGTGTAACAACCGCCCTTGCCCTGGCGCAGCACCAAATTCCTGTCATCTTGTTTGAGCAAGCGGCAGAATTTTCTGACGTTGGCGCTGGCATTCAACTGAGCCCAAACTGCTCGCGAGTACTGCGCGCTCTGGGCCTAACCCAAGCGTTAGATGACCAAGGCTTTCTGCCTCAGTACACCCAGTTTAGACATTGGCGTAGCGGCAAAATAATTTCCGAAACCAGCCTTGGCAAATCCGCCGAGCAAACTTATGGCGCACCCTACTATCACTTTCATAGAAGTGACCTGCTAAATTTATTGGTAGACGCGGCTGCGGCCCAACCCCTGATCCAGTTGAAACTAAGCAGCCGCATAGAATCTATTAAGCAAACCGATAACGGCGTAAACGTTTTGGTCAACGGAGCAACTCATACTGGCCGCGCGCTTATTGGCGCAGACGGCATTCACTCCAAAGTCCGAGAAAGCCTATTCGGTTTGCAGTCACCAACATTCACCGGCAATGTGGCTTGGCGCGCATTGGTGCCCACAAGTCGCCTACCCGAAAATCTTATTCAACCCGCCTCTACAGCTTGGTGGGGGCCGGGAAAACACTTTGTTCATTACTATGTGCGCGGCGGCACCATGGTCAACTGCGTCTGCGTGGTTGAATCTAAGGAATGGCAAGATGAGTCTTGGAGTATCAACGGCCACTTCCCAGACCTAGCCGCAGAATTTGCCGACTGGCATCCGACCATAAACACGCTGTTAGAGAATGTGGACAAGCAGAACCTCTTTAAGTGGGGCTTATTCGACCGCCCACCCATGGACCTTTGGAGCATTGGCAGAGTCACGCTGCTGGGCGATGCCTGCCACCCCACCCTGCCCTTTATGGCCCAAGGCGCTGCTATGGCCATTGAGGATGCCGCGGTGATAGCCGCTTGTTTAAATCAGCTACAAGATCCAAGCGCCGCATTTTTGCGCTACGAAAAGTTGCGTAAAAAACGCACTGCAATGATTCAGCAATTGTCTCGACGTAATGCTAAGGTTTTTCACCTGAAAGGTATTGCTGCGTGGGCACGTAACAGGGCCGCAAAACGCGCGGGCGGCAATACAATGAAAAAATTATACGGCTTTGACGCCCTCAGCGCTTTTAGCGACTAGTGCTACTAGGAGCGGTAATAAATGAAACAGCACATTAGATGCTAGGAAATGGGTTTTAGACGAGGTCTTGCACCGGCTCTTTGAAAAAGAGCCAAGCGACTGCCAAACAATAGCCAAAAAAGAGCCAAACAAAAACGCACAGGGGAAAATTAATGAGCGAGCAAACCAACCCAAACAAAGTGGAAGGACTCCATCACTTGGCCATCTGTACAGCAGATATGAAGGGCCAAATTGAATTCTTCACGGACAAAATGGGCATGCAATTACAGGCACTGTATTGGATGCACGGCGTAGAAAATACCTGGCATGGTTTTTTACGCTTGAACGATGAAAGTTCACTTGCCTTTGTCTCGAATCCAGACATACCCAATATTCCAACGCAACTGGGCGCAACCCACGCGGGCAACCCCGGCGCAAATTCAGCGGCGGGCACCATGCAACACTTAGCCTTTAAGGTAAAAGACCACACTGAGTTGATGGCCATGCGCGACCGTTTGCGCTCGAAAGGCGTGCCCGTACTTGGACCTTTAGACCACGGCATGTGTGTGAGCATGTACTTTGCCGGACTAGAAAATTTGTCTTTGGAATTGTCTTACTCGGCGGAGCCCATCAACAACGAACTATGGATTGATCCAGAGGTTGTAGAGCTAGCGGGTATTTCGGCGGAAGAGCTGGCGGGTTACAAAAACCCCAACACATTTTCTGACAGCCACGGCAGCATTGGCCAACCTGCAATAAACAATTCTACTGGCCCGCACATGACCAACTACCCACCCGGGGTATATGAGAAATCTATGCAAATACCGGATGAAATCGCCTTAAATATGGTAGAAAGTAAGCCGCCGGTTAGCCCCTAATATGCCCTCCCGGGAACAAAATAAAATACTGGTTAAAGATCGCATTATCCAAGCAACTCAGTCTTTGTTGGACAACCATAAGAGTGAAGGGATTAGTGCGATCAGCAGCCGACAGATCGCGTTGGACGCGGGCATAAGCTACCAAACCCTGTACAACCACTACTCGTCCCAAGCGCAAATTTACGCGGCATTACTTAAAGAAAAATCTGCGCCACTGAGCCTGCAGCTAGATCTGGAGGTTAAGAATTACGAACAAGATTTAGCGGCAACGTTTGCTGTAATCGACACTCAGCGCTTGGCGCATATCACCCCGGCAGATAAACCCATATGGCAGTTCATCGCCAATAATATGCATACCAATGTGGAAAGTACCGTGCATGGTGAAGGCACTGAAGAAACGTCACTGATTTCGATACTAGACCCGCAAGTGTACGAGCGAACTCACCGCTTGCTGCATATGGCTCAAGGCATGGGGCATTTGCAAACTCAAATTGATCTGCAGCTACTGGCCTATACACTCATTTGTCTGACCGACTACGCACTAACACGCTACTTAAGGTCCTCGAAAGTCAGTAAAGGGCCCATTCTACAAACAACTAAAGAGCAATATGCTTTAGTGCTTTCGAACCTCGGCAGAGCTTGAAATTACTGTACGAGATTTAGGTGTGCGCATTAGAGCCTAAAGTCGTTATGAACATTATCCAACCAAGGAAAAACCGGACTTCAACAGACCACATTACCTACCCTAAGTTAAATACCATCCCGCCACATTACGTGATTGATCGTATTAAGAATGGCACTCTATATGGCGTTCAGGAGGGGGATACTTGGTATGTGATTGAGGAAGAATACCGGCCAACTCCCAAGGTCCAAATTGCGGACATCAAGATACCTTTTGGCTCTTTGGTTGTGCTTAGTTTACAGACCTTTGTCATTTCTATCGCGTTTTCGATTGCTGTTCGGTTGGTGTTTTTGACCAGTCAGTCCGGGCGCTAGAAGCGGTAGTCTCTATGCGCGCTTGGCTTGCAGAGTAATCTCAATGCCAAGATTGTCGAGCAATCGCTTTAGAGTGCTCCAGTTTGGCGATGCGGCACCAGAGAAGATCTTGTAAAGACTTTCACGGCCCAAACCCGTTTCTTGGGCGACTGTACTAACGCCTTTGGATTTCACTGCGTTGCCTATCGCAATCAGAAACATGCGAGGGTCATCGTCGTGATATGCGTCATTGATGTAGTCGGCTAATTCCGCGTCAGTGTGCAGGAAGTCTTTTATGTCGAGAGGCTTTGTTTCAGTTTTCATAGTGTTGCCTTCAGTTTTTTAGCTAGTGCAATATCTTTGCTCTGCGTTGATTTCTCACCGCCACAGAGCAGTACAACAACGGTCTGGTCTTTGATTGTGAAGTAGACGCGATAGCCTTTGCCCAAGCGTACTTTTAACTCACTGACTCCGTTAGCGACGCTTTTGTATTCACCAAAAGTTCCGGTGGCAATTCTATCAAACCGCGCCAATATCGCTTTTCTAGCTGCGTGATCTTTGACGCCTTTGATCCACTTACTGAAAACCGATGTTGTTATGATTTCGTATTCCATGAGTCTATTGTATCTCCAAGGATACAGCAAGGACTTACCGTTCATCCCTCGAATCAACTGTTCATCGGATAATTCAAAGAGAACATATATCCCGCCAAGTGCGGTTTTTTTTATGCCAGTAATTGAGGGAGCTACATGTCTTTACTCGATGACGCAAAGAAAGAGGCATACCCCCGACAAACCACTTCGCAGAAGCACACCTATTTTCTTGAGTTGCGCCACCCTCTATTTACGTCGCCTATTCGGTTTGCAAATCATGATGTGAATATTGAGAACTTAGAACTTGAAGCGACCGCGCCAGCGAATGCCGGCGAACCGTTTACGTTCATCTGGACAAGAGTTATAACGCAATATGCCTGACCTAAAGCCTTGCATCTTTTTATAGGCCCACGTTTTTTACAAGCTAACGTTTTGGCATAGTCCGTCGCTAACGGCTGATTTTCGAGGCTAACGCCTATTTTTGGAGGCTAACGCCTCGGTCTAAAAGAAACGATGTTTTCGCCAGTAATCACTTCTTGCTTGGGCTGAATCAGCATTTCCC
>Ga0257126_1000104_pt1 | contig 69147 bp, 61 predicted proteins | sample SI060_120mmetaG_FD_190151 | JGI IMG/M metagenome (GOLD analysis project Ga0257126, IMG submission 190151) | Marine microbial communities from Saanich Inlet, British Columbia, Canada - SI060_120m | ecosystem: Environmental > Aquatic > Marine > Inlet | place: Canada: British Columbia | collected... | reverse complement strand
GACTATCTCTTGAGTAGTCGTTGGGATGATCTCATCAAAGATTTGCGCTAATGCTGTCTCGACAGAGAGAAGTGGAGCTGTTGGTTTTTGCATTCTGTATTCCTGAACTATTTTGTTTTAAAAGTTAGTGTTTGATTGTTGGCTGGTTAGTTACTAAGCAGTCAAATATTGGTTATTTTAGCACTGATGAAATTTATAATTTCATCAAGATTGTTTAGATCTAAGCGAGGGATCTGGGGGGCTATATCTTCACTGTTGGGAGTAGCGACCGCTATAATGTAACCATCCTTATGGTGGAGAGGTGGTTTGCCTAATTCAGAACGGTATATCTCGATGCGAGGAATTGGCTCATGTTTAAAGCCCTCTACTAAAATTAGATCTAAATTTTTATGGTCAAGTTTATGAATGAGAGGAGTTAATTTGGCATCAGCAAGAGTCTCACTATTCTCATTAATTAGCATCCAGCGCTTGCTTGATGCAACTAGCATCTGTTCTGCCCCAGCCTTTCTTAACTCATAACTATCTTTTCCTGGTTGATCGAAATTCACATCGTGATGTGTGTGCTTGATTGCAGCCACTCTAACTCCTCGCTGCTTAAATGCCTGGATCAACTCTATAAGGAGGGTGGTTTTGCCGCTCCCACTCCAGCCAGCGAATCCAATAACAGGAGTGCTACTCTGGAGTCTATCTTCAACCCTATCGCGCTCCTCTTTAGTGTTAATGTTTGAGAATGGGAGGAGAGAGCTGAAATGGACAACCGTGGGATTAAGAGATTCCATCCAGCGATAGACTCGTGGTTGTTGTTGGGAGAGACGATCTTGAATTGAGTTTATAATCTCTCTCTTAGCAAGAAAAAATAGTGGCTGTATGCGCTCACCATCATGCGCAACAGCAATGCTATTACTACTCTCCTCTAAGGCGGTGTAGAGCATCTCTAGAAGATTAGTTGGAATAAATGGAGTATCACAAGGGGTAACTAGTATAAGTGGAGTTGTTGATATTTTAATGGCTGATGCAATTCCAGCAAGGGGGCCTGCAAACTTATCCTCCTCATCATCATTCTGATTATCAGAAGTGACTGCATACCCCATACTCTCATACTGTACTTGGTTGCGATTTGCGCTAATGATAATCTCATCTACTTGAGGAGATAGACGCTCAATGACATGTTCAATCATCACTTTCTGTTGCAGTTTAACTAGCCCTTTATCAGCCCCTCCCATACGAGAGCCGCGTCCGCCAGCTAAAATTATTCCTGTTACTTTTGCTCTACTCTTCACTATCCTATACTCTCTCTAGCAGTATTTCACTGAGCGTATCTATATGTGCAGAGTTATCATTAAGTGCTGGAATATAGTTGTACTCACTACCACCACTCGCGACAAACATATCTCTATCTTGTAGTGCAATCTCCTCTAGAGTCTCAACACAATCAGCAGAAAATCCAGGGCAGACCAAGTCTATTTTTTTAACCCCATTTTTAGGAAGAGTCCGTAGCGTCTCTTCTATGTATGGCTTAAGCCACTCCTCTTTACCGAAGCGAGATTGAAATACAATCATAAATTGACTCTCATCTAGCCCTAAATATTTTACTACAGCATTTGTAGTAGCTATACATTGACTCTTATATGGGTCTCCAGCATCGTGATAGCTCTGTGGGAGTCCATGATATGAGAATAGCAGCCTCTCTCCGGCAGAAATATTATCGTGAAACTTTCTATGTTCTATAATTGATTTAGCGAGAGCTTCAATATATTTTGGATGGGTATGGTACTCATTGATAAAGGTTAGCTCTGGAATAGAGCGCCAGCCACGGATAGTATCAGAGACAGCGTCAAAAGTAGAGCCGGTTGTGGCCGCTGAGTATTGTGGGAAAAGTGGTAGTACAATAATGCGCTCTACTCTCTCTGCGCGCAGAGACTCTAATGCAGAAGAGATGGATGGGTTACCGTAGCGCATACCAAGTTCTACAATAACATCGTCTCCAAATTGCTCTTGCAGCTTCTTTTGCAATGCTACTTGTTGCTGTTTTGATATAACTAAAAGCGGACCACCCTCACTGCTCCACACTTTCTTATATATCTTTGCAACTTTAGCAGGACGAGTTCTTAAAATAATGCCATGTAAAATGAGCCACCACTTCCAGCGGGGCAGATCAACAACCCTTCTATCCCATAAGAACTCAGCAAGATAGCGCCGCAGTGCAGATGGAGTAGCCTCATCTGGAGTTCCTAAATTGGTGATTAGTATGCCTGTTCGTTTCATCTCTCTATTATACCTAAATACCAAAATTTACACATAAAGGTATAAATCTGCACCCGATCACTCATCATTACAATAGATATCATTTCAAGACGTGCGGACTTGTAGGCAACTATGATCTATACTCATATTTTAAAACAGAGTAGTAATGGGGTATTAACTTTTTAGTTACTCTGTAACTGCAAATTTAACTGATAAATTTTAGAGAGATCTTATAGTGTCAATTCAGGTAGCCCTTGCTCAGATCAATCCACATGTGGGTGCGATAGATAAAAATGTAGAGATGATTATCTCTTATACACAGCGCGCACAGAGTGAGGGAGCTGACTTGGTTATATTTCCAGAGCTTGCATTGAGCGGATATCCTCCAGAAGATCTTCTATTACGCCCAGGTTTTTTAACTCAAATGGAAGAGGCGTTGCAATATCTTGCGGATAACTCGGCTAAAGATATTAAGAGTAGCAGTATTGCACTGATCGTTGGTCACCCTATGTTAGGAGATGATGGAGCTCTCTATAATGCAGCTTCACTTATTCGTGGAGGAGAGGTTGAGCTGAGTTATTGGAAACAGGAGCTGCCTAATTATGGTGTGTTTGATGAGAAGCGTTACTTCAGCTCAGGGGATAGTGCAGAGCTTTTTGAGTTAAAGGGAACTAAATTTGCTATCACTATTTGCGAAGATCTTTGGCACCCGGCGGTCGCTAAACAGGCGAAGAATGCTGGTGCGGAGATGATTGTAAATTTAAATGCATCTCCATACCATCTTGGTAAGCGTGGTGATCGTGAGGATATGGTGCGTCAGCGTGTTAAGGGGACGAAGTTGCCAGTGTTCTATGTGAATCAAGTTGGTGGGCAGGATGAACTTGTTTTTGATGGTGGATCTTTTGTGCTCGATAGTGATGGGTGTAAGGTGTTAAGTGGAGAGCACTTTAAAGAGGGAATCTATTTCTGCAATACTAACCAAGTAAAAGGTAAACGGAACGAAGTTAATGAAGAGCTCCTATCTCTTACTAACTACAGTACCGAAGAGGAGCTGTATGCTGCGCTAGTTTTGGGGGTAAAAGATTATGTGGGAAAGAATGGATTTAAAGGGGTGGTAATAGGTCTCTCTGGGGGGATTGATTCTGCGCTTACTCTAGCTATTGCAGTGGATGCACTTGGCTCTAATCGAGTGGAAGGGGTTACTATGCCCTCTCGTTATAGTGCTGATATGAGCGCTGAAGATGCAGAGAGTGAAGCGCGCAGAGTTGGTATTCTGTTTCGTTCTATCTCTATAGAGCCAACTTTTAATGCTTTTATGCAGAGCTTGGAAGGAGAGTTTTCTGGTTATGGGGTAGATGTTACCGAGGAGAATATTCAGGCGCGTTGTCGTGGAGTGATTCTTATGGCGATTGCAAATAAGAAGAGGTTGATGGTTCTTACTACTGGCAATAAGAGTGAACTTGCTGTGGGCTACTCTACGCTGTATGGAGATATGGCTGGCGGATTTGCACCACTCAAAGATCTTTCAAAGCAGATGGTCTACCGTCTGGCAGAGTGGAGAAATAGTGATGCTCTGGCTAAAGGGGAGGATCTGGTTATTCCGCAGCGGGTAATAGAGCGCCCCCCATCTGCAGAGCTCGCGCCAGATCAACAGGATTCTGACTCACTTCCTGAGTATAAAGTTTTAGATCAGATTTTAGAGCTGTATGTGGAGCAGGATAGTTGTGTGACAGATATTGTGGCAGCTGGCTTTGAGCAAGAGTTAGTTGAGCGCATTACGCGTATGGTTGATAATAATGAACACAAGCGCAGACAATCTCCACCGGGGGTGAGGATTACTCCTCGTGCATTTGGTAGAGATAGACGCTATCCAATCACTTCTGGATTTCAATCTCGTTAGCTAAGTTTTCATCAATAGCATCTATATTAATATCTTCATTAACTCTATTACTATTAACTGAGGAGTAGTTCTGTTCATACACTCGTCTACTATCAGCTGCTAGTTGCTCCATTCCCATCTTCTCATAGATCTCAATTTGCATCTCGACAGCAAGTTTTACTGCTGGGGTCTTCTGGAAATTTTCTATTACATAGCTTGTCCGTTTAGCGGCTGCAACAAATGCCTCTCGACCTATATAAAAACGGGCGACATGAAGTTCGTGTTCAGCAAGTTTGTTACGAGTATAGAGCATCCGCTGCCGGGCATCTGCGCTATATTTGCTTTTCGGAAATCGTTCAACTAATTTTGAGAAGTATTGGAACGCCTCTCGCATCGCCTTCGGATCACGTGCAGAAGGGTCTGTCGGTGCTATTTTGGAAAAGATAGTTTGCCCTTTATTGTAATGAACTAGTCCACGCATATAGTAGACATAATCTACCTTGGGATGGCGAGGGTGTTGTTTAATAAAACGGTCAGCAGCTGCAATAGCAGATTCTGGTTCCTCCCATTTATAATATGTGTATATAACCTCAATCTGCGCCTGCATAGAGTGTTTATCATACGGGAAGCGGGCTTGTAACTTCTCAAAGTACTCAATTGCTTTCTCATAGTCTCCACTAGTCATGGATTCATGCGCCTCGAAGTAGAAGCGGTTGGCTGACCAATCTTTAGTGACATCAATCTGGTCTGGAAGTAGGGAACATCCACTAACCGCAAATAGAAATAGCGATAAGATGGTAAGCTTGATGCTAAGTTTTGCGGAAAAAATTGTTCCACTAATAAATGTCTGTTGATAAGTTAGTTTGTGCATGATGCTTTATAATACAATAGTAAGTTAAAAATTAAGATAAGGTTATAGAAAATAGTATGGAATCGCAACAGATAGATGAAGAACAGTATAAAACCATAATTCCTGAGGAGTTGGATGGTAAGAGATTTGATGTGGCTCTGGCGGCACTATTTCCTGACTTTTCTAGAAGTCGCCTTCAAGCTTGGATTAAGTCAGGGGATGCATTGATAGCTGGCAACAAGCGCAGGCAACGGGATGCCGTGGCGGAGGGGGAAGAGGTCGAACTTAAAGTAGAGCGGGATGAGGAGGTTGAATGGAGTGGTGAAGATATTCCGCTAAATATTATCTATGAAGATGACCATATACTTTTTGTCGATAAAGCTGCAGGTATGGTAGTGCATCCAGCAGCTGGAAATTGGACGGGAACTTTAGTGAATGCGCTACTTTTTCACCTTCCTAAACTATCTGAGGTTCCGCGTGCAGGAGTTGTACACCGTTTAGATAAAGATACTAGTGGTATTTTAGTTATCGCCAAAACTCTCGAAGCACACACTCATCTAGTGCGCCAACTTCAAAATCGGTCCATGCGCAGAGAGTATCAGGCAATTAGCAATGGTTTAATGACTGCGGGGGGAACCGTTGATGCACCAATAGGAAGGCATCGCGGAGATCGTAAGAAGATGGCAGTGGTAGGAGAGCATGAGAAGGGGAAGGTTGCAATTACCCACTATAGAGTTCTGGAAAAGTTTCGCTCTCACACTCATACTAAACTTACTTTAGAGACTGGAAGAACTCATCAGATTAGAGTTCATATGGAATATGTCCGCTTTGCGCTGTTGGGTGACCCCGTCTATGGGCACCGTCTACAGATTCCTAAAGCCAGCTCAGAGAAGATGTCTAGTACACTACGCAATTTTAAACGCCAAGCGCTGCATGCGGCAATCTTAGGGTTAGAGCATCCTGCAACAGGTGAGTGGGTAGAGTTTGATTCGCCACTTCCAGAAGATATGTTATCTCTAATCGAAGTGTTACGTGAGGATTTAGCCGAGCATCGCTAGTAACTATTCAGCTTACCCCTAAAATTCACCATCTCTGCGTTACAAAATTATCATATATAAATATATATACTCAAATTTTGCGCCTTGATCTGATGAATTTTAGAGGCAATCTGAACAGTTACAACTGCAACCGGGGAACCGCGCAACGAGGTCGTGTAACTGAATAGTTGCCATCGTTAGTAATTAAATCATCCTATTCAGAGAGGATCCAGACCTTAAATTTTCTGCCTTTAATTCCGTGCCTTTTTAACTGTCTAAGTGCATTTTCAAATTGGCTGTTTTCGATGGCAACGAAGCTCTGCCTGTCGTGAATCTCGATTTTCCCCACATCTTTGCCAGTAACTCCACCATCACCTGTGAGAGCACCTAAGATATCTCCTGGACGCATCTTTGATTTTTTCCCAGCCTCAATTACTAAAGTTTTATTAGTTGCACTTAGAGTATTAAGGGGGGATGTGTCGGAGCCATCAAGTTCATCAATTTTTTTAAAGTTTCGTTCAGGAGTGTCGTAAACTTCAGCTTTACGAGCTTCATAAACGGTAAATATTGTGGCAGCAACACCCTCTTTTCCAGCTCTCCCTGTTCTACCTATTCTATGAATATAGCTCTCTTCATCATGTGGAAGATCATAATTTATTACCATCCCAAGCTCCTCTATATCAATACCTCGTGCGGCAACATCTGTTGCTACTAAGATAGGGCAGCTTTTATTGGCAAACTGTACGAGCACATCAGTGCGTTGATACTGTTCAAGGTCACCATGAAGAGCGAGAGCATTCACTCCTCGTTTAGTTAAGTTTTCGGCTACTTTCTTACACTCAACTTTTGTGTTGCTAAATATAATAGCACTCATAGGTTTATGGTGTGAGAGGATCTTAATTAGCGCGGCAAACTTATCTTCAGTTGATAGTTCATAAAAATATTGATCTATTTTGTTTGCTGGTTCGCTGGATATGCTCTTAACAGAGACAGCATTTTTTTGGATGGAGCTACTCAACTCAATTATCTCATTAGGATATGTTGCTGAGAATAGTAGGGTCTGGCGCTGAGTTGGGGTCGCAGCTATGAGTTTACTGATCTCATCTATAAATCCCATATCTAACATTCGATCAGCCTCATCTAATACAAGTGTTGAGATGTGCTGTAGATTTAGTCCACCCTTATCAAGATGTTTCAATATGCGTCCAGGAGTTCCAACCACTATATGTGCTCCGTGACGCAGAGACTCTTGTTGAGGTCTAAATGGAACTCCACCAGAGAGGGTGAGTACCTTAATGTTATTAGTTAGGCGTGCAAGGCGACGTATCTCTTTAGCAACTTGATCTGCAAGTTCACGAGTTGGACAGATGATTAGAGACTGGATGTCAAATAGCTTTGTGTTTAATCTATGGATAAGGGCTATTCCAAAGGCGGCAGTTTTGCCACTTCCAGTTTTTGCCTGAGCTATAAGATCTTTTCCATCTATTATGTGAGGCAAAGATTCAGCTTGAACAGGGGTCATCTTTACCATTCCAAGCTCATTTAAGTTGTGCAACATAGATTTAGTTAGCGGCAACGAGGAGAAGTTATTACTCAACATATTAATATATACCTACTTTTCTATTCGTACAAAAAGAGTTGTGCCACACTTAGGGCACTCTGGAATTAGTGACGCTTCACTAAATTGTAGAATCTCACCGCATTTTTCACATTTTAATTGACCACTGTCGATAACTTCTCCACTATGGTAGGTTTGTGCGGCTCTCGCTTGCGCATCCAGTTTGGTCAGAGCTATGCGAGTAGGGTCACTAATTGCGGTAAAGAGGTAACTGACTCGCTCCTCGATCATCTCTTCATTTAAATGAAACCACTCTTTAAGATCACTCTTACTTTCAGTCAGGTAATTTCCGGCAGCTTCTAGATCGCGTTGGAGATATTTTCCAACTTCAACTCCCTCTTCTTGAGTTAACTCATCTAACTCATTCATCTTCTCCTGTGCTTGTGATATGAGCTCAGGTATAGAGGAGAGCTGTTCAACTCCATCTTCAATCGACTCATAAATGTAATCACGCATCGACAGATATAGTTGTACGGGATTAAAGTTTGAGTTGGAGCTGAGAGGTTGTTTCTGTTTGGTCATTTCTGATATCTCTTCGGGTTAATTCAGTAGTGTCTGTTGTGTTAATATTAACAGGTTTACTTACCTACTTAGGTATTATTGAGACACTATTAATTGAACACAAGCTAGATTCAGCATTGAGATATTAGGCAGAGCATAAAATGGAAGAGAGATACAACCCACTTGAGATAGAGAGCGAAGCGCAGCAGTACTGGGATAGTAACCAGGTGTTTGCAGCTAAAGAAGATGAGCAAAAAGAGAAGTTTTACTGTCTGTCTATGTTTCCATACCCTAGCGGAAAACTTCACATGGGGCATGTGCGCAACTACACCATTGGCGATGTAATATCACGCTATCAGCGAATGCAGGGTAAAAGTGTATTGCAGCCAATGGGATGGGACGCATTTGGTCTGCCCGCAGAGAATGCGGCAATCAAGAATAAAGTTGCTCCTGCAGAGTGGACCTATAAGAATATGGATGAGATGCGAGGTCAGTTACAGCGCCTTGGGTATGGCTACGACTGGTCTCGTGAGATGGCTACTTGTCGTCCAGAATATTATCGCTGGGAACAGTGGATGTTTACTCGTCTTCTTAAAAAAGGGATGGTCTATAAGAAGAGCGCAGTAGTTAATTGGGATCCTGTAGATCAGACTGTTTTGGCAAATGAGCAGGTTATTGATGGGCGCGGGTGGCGCTCCGGCGCTCTGGTAGAGAAGCGTGAAATTCCACAGTGGTTTATGAAGATAACTGATTATGCAGATGAGCTGTTAGAGGGGTTGGATAAGTTAGATGGGTGGCCAGAAGCAGTGCGCACTATGCAAGCAAATTGGATTGGGCGTTCAGAAGGGCTAGAGTTGCAGTTTGGTGCGGTAGATGGAGGGGAGTCACTTACAGTATTTACTACTCGTCCAGACACTTTGATGGGAGTGACCTATGTGGCAGTAGCGGCAGAGCATCCTCTAGCAGTCAAGGCTGCAGAGAGTAATCCAGATATTGTACTGTTTTTAGATGAGTGTTCAAAGATGGAGACCTCGGAAGCTGCTCTAGAGACTATGGAAAAAAAGGGTATGGATCTAGGGGTGACAGTTACTCACCCAGTAAGTGGAGATGATATTCCAGTTTGGGTCGCCAATTTTGTGTTGATGGGATACGGTACTGGGGCAGTTATGGCAGTGCCTGCGCATGATCAAAGAGATTGGGAGTTTGCTACTAAGTATGGAGTAGATATTAAAGCAGTTATTCGTTCTGTACAGAATGCAGAGTCAGATGAGAGCTCCGATGTTAGTGAGGCGGCGTATACTGAAAAGGGAGTGCTCTACAATTCAGCGCAGTTTGATGGAATGAACTTTGAGCAAGCGCGAGATGCTATTGCTGACTATCTGGAAGAGCAACAGCTAGGCAAACGCAAGATTAATTATCGTCTGCGTGATTGGGGCGTTTCTCGACAGCGTTACTGGGGCTGTCCAATACCAATTGTTAACTGCCCAACATGTGGCGCAGTTCCTGTTCCAGAAGAGCAACTTCCTGTAGTTTTGCCAGAAGATGTTAAGTTTGACGGAGTAGGGTCGCCAATCAAAAAGATGCCTGAGTTTTATCAGACTAGTTGCCCTGAATGTGGTAGAGATGCGGAGCGCGAGACGGATACCTTCGATACATTTATGGAATCATCTTGGTACTATACTCGTTATAGCTGTAGTGATCAGAGTGAGAAGATGTTAGATTCACGAGTTGATTATTGGGCTCCAGTAGACCAATATGTGGGTGGGGTAGAGCATGCTATTCTCCACCTCCTCTATGCTCGCTTCTACCATAAACTACTGCGGGATGAGGGGTTGCTCAATTCAGATGAACCCTTTAAGAATCTTCTAACTCAAGGTATGGTTCTAAAAGACGGCGTAAAAATGTCTAAATCAAAAGGTAATACTGTAGATCCACAGCCATTGATTGAGCGTTATGGTGCAGATACAGTGCGACTCTTTATTATGTTTGCCGCACCACCAGAGCAATCGCTAGAGTGGTCTGATTCAGGGGTTGAGGGGGCGTATCGTTTTATAAAGAGAATATGGAGATTGGTATATGCTCATATAGAGGGCAGCTCCCCTGTAGATAGTGTAGTGGTGGCTGGATTGCGTGAATCTTCAGAGTTGACAGATGAGCAGAAAGATATACGCCGTATAACTCATCAAACAATAAAGAAGGTCGGTGATGATGTTGGGAGAAGATTGACTTTTAATACTGCTATTGCAGCGGTTATGGAGTTGACTAATGCTCTCTCTAAATTTGGTAGTGACAGTGATGAATTGATTCTAAATAGAGCAGTTATGCAGGAGTCATTGGAAGCAGTTACTCTGCTACTTTCACCAATGGTCCCACATTTGACTCATAGGCTTTGGAGTCTGTTGGGGCACAAGCAAGCGGTAGTTGATGTGGCGTGGCCAGAGTATGATGAGAATGCGTTGATAGAAGATAGTATCAATATGGTGGTACAGGTTAATGGTAAGCTGCGTGCGCAACTAAAGGTCTCAGCCTCTGCAAGTAGAGAGGATATAGAGTCTCAGGCAGTTGCGGAGGAGAGTGTAGTTAAATTTTTGGATGGTAAAGTGCCAATTAAGGTAATTGTAGTTCCAGGCAAGTTAGTAAACCTTGTGGTAAAGTAGTCTCTGATAATAGTCATCAGTTATGATCAGTTATGATCAATTATGGTAGTCTCGATAATAAAATGAACGGTAAATATTTTATGAACTCTAAAATTAAGTCAGTGCGTAATGCACTCTTCTACACTTTTTTAACTCTACTCCTACTGCAGGGGTGCGGGTTTCATCTGCGCGGAGTAGTAGTTCTTCCTCCAGAGATGGGGTCAACTTGGGTTAATGAGAATGGTATCTCAATAGAGCTCGTACGAGCAGTTAAGGATGGGATACGCCGCAGTAGTGGTGGTATAGTTTCAAGCGAACATGCAGCTAGTTCAGTTTTAGAATTTAGTGGTGAAGATTTCTCGCGCTGGGTCGCAACTGTAGATAACTCTACAGGTAAAGTAAGCGAGTATGCATTAAGTTATAAGGTTAACTGGAAACTTCGTGCAAGTGGTGGAGAGGTTATTGATCAAGGTAGTATCAAACAGAACGATAGCTATAAATATAGCGGCAATGAAGTGTTAGGTAAAGAGCAAGAAGAGAGGCATCTGCGTGATAAGATGATTAAAGGAGCGGTGCTTGATCTGCTGCGTGGGTTGCGTAGGCGTTGAAGTTACGCCTAGAGGAGCTATCTGCCAATTTGCAACAAAGGCTTGCGCCAATCTATATATTGAGTGGAGATGAACCACTGCTGTTGCAAGAGGCTGCAGATCAGATACGAGCAGCTCTAAGAAAGGGTGGTTATGATGAACGAACAGTTCTTACTGCAGGAGCTGGTTTCAGATGGAGTGAGCTCAATGAAGAGGGAGTTGAGCTCTCACTATTTGCAGAGAGAAAAATAGTTGATCTGCGTCTTCCTACAGGCAAGCCTGGACGAGATGGTGGAAAAATACTTACAGAGTGGTGTGAGAATCCTCCACCAGATAAGGTGTTGTTAATCATCTCAGCAAAATTAGATGGCTCATCTCAGAAGTCAAAGTGGTATAAGTCAATAGAGAGAGCTGGAGTTGCTATCCCAATTTGGCAAATAGATCCGCAGCATCTACCTCGTTGGATAGTGCAGCGTATGAGAGTGATGGGAATGCAGATTAGTAGCCAAGCGGCACTGTTATTGGCTGATAGAGTTGAAGGTAATCTCTTAGCAGCAGTACAAGAGATGGAGAAGCTGAAGTTGTTAAATACACCTGATGAAAATGGCGGTGAGATTGTTGTGGATGAGAAGATGGTGTTAAAGATGGTAGCTGACAGCGCTCGCTTTGATGTGTTTAAACTCTCTGATGCGGTGATGGTAGGAGATAAGCAACGCGCATTGCGAGTGTTGCAGGGGTTAAAAGAGGAGGGGGTTGCGGTACAAATTGTGCTCTGGGCACTGTTAAGAGATCTCCGAGAGCTAGCAGCAATGTCGTTAGAGAGTAATCCTAGAGCTTACAAACCTCTGGAATTTAGTCCAATGTGGACAAAAAGAGTGGGAATTTTCAGTTCAGCACTAAATAGACTTGGAGTAGATCGCATTGCAGGACTAGTGCGTCGTTTGGGGTTGATAGATAGAGCGGGAAAAGGAGTCATAGAAGGAGATCCTTGGCGAGGAGTAGAGGATTTTATAGTTAGAGCTTAGAGGATAAAGAGATGAATATTAAACAGTATATGCAAGATGTGGGTGAACGAGCTCGGGGTGCGGCTCGGATTATGGCTCGTGCCGAACGGAGCATGAAAGATGAAGTGTTGGAGCGAGTCGCTACGCTACTTGAAGAGAAGATGGCGGTGATACTTGCGGCTAATAGCGAAGATATGGGGGCAGGCAAGGAGCGAGGCTTGGATGCGGCATTGCTTGATCGATTAGAGTTAAATCAGGAACGAGTAATTGCAATGGCAGATGGTCTGCGCCAGATTGCTACACTGCCAGATCCTATTGGTGAAATATCAGATCTTAATTTCCAACCTTCTGGTATTCAGGTTGGTAAGATGCGAGTTCCACTTGGAGTTATTGGAATTATCTATGAGTCGCGCCCAAATGTTACTGCTGATGCAGCAGCTCTCTGTCTAAAATCTGGAAATGCGGCTATTTTGCGCGGAGGATCAGAGGCGTTTCACTCAAACCAGGCGATTGCAAAACTTATCCAGCAAGGGCTAGAAGAGGCCGGGTTGCCTGAAGATGCAGTTCAAGTTATTGAGACTGCAGATCGTGAAGCAGTTGGAGAGCTGATCACGATGAATAAATTTGTAGATGTGATAATACCTCGTGGCGGTAAGGGGCTGATTGAACGAATTTCAGAGAGTGCGCGGATTCCAGTGATTAAACATCTCAATGGAATCTGTCATGTCTATATAGATGATCAAGCAGATCAAGAGAAGGCGCTTGATATAGCGTTTAATGCAAAGACTCACCGCTACGGTGTCTGCAATGCGATGGAGACTTTATTGGTCGCAGAAAATATTGCAGAGCGTGTGCTTACTCCTTTGGCAGTGCGGTATCAGAGTGAGGGGGTTGAGTTGAGAGGGTGTGCTGCAACTCAGAAGATTATCTCTGGAATTATTGCTGCAACAGATGAAGATTGGGATGAGGAGTATCTGGCTCCAATTTTATCAATTCGTATTGTTGCAGATATAGATGAAGCTATGGATCACATTCATAATCACAGCTCTGGACATACAGAGTCTATTGTGACTGAGAGTTACAGTCGTGCTCGTCGTTTTATAGCTGAAGTTGATTCAAGTTCTGTAATGGTTAATACATCTACTCGCTTTGCCGATGGTTTTGAGTATGGTTTAGGTGCAGAGATTGGGATTAGTACTGATAAGATTCATGTACGAGGTCCGGTTGGATTGGAGGGATTAACTTCGCAGAAGTTTGTGGTGTTCGGGGATGGGCATATTAGGCAGTAGGAGATTAATATCACTTCACCGATAGGGATATTTGGTGGAACTTTTGATCCTGTTCACTTAGGTCATATAGTTCCAATGCTAGAGATCGCAGATAGGTTTAAACTGGAGCAGGTGCGTTGGATTCCAAGTAAAATCCCAGTGCACCGTCCCAAACCAGTTGCTGGATTGGAACAGCGTATCTCATGGTTGAGGCAATCTCTATATCCATATTCAGAATTTGTTGTTGATCTGCGAGAGGTTGAGCGAGAGAGTCCATCATGGATGGTGCTGACTTTAGAGTCTCTTCAGAGAGAAGAGCCTCAATCTCCACTGGTGTTAATTGTGGGTATGGATGCTTTTCAAAAAATTGAGCTGTGGCATCGTTGGCAAGATATTTTCAGCTATGCACATTTGATTGTTACTCACCGCCCTGGTTTTGAGATTCCACAATCTGGAGGTGTAGCTAAATTATTGGAGGATAGATTGGAGAGTGATATAGCTCTTTTAAGAGATCTTCCTAGTAGTGAAAGAGGAGGAGTAATTTTTCTTGCTTCTGTGAAGCAGTTAAATATATCCTCTACAGAGATACGGAGTAGAATATCAACTAGAAAAGATCTATCTACTATGCTCCCAAAGCAGATTGAGAGTGAAGTGATAGAGTATTATAGATAAGGAATATATAAATGTTATCAGATAATGAGTTAGAGCAAGTTGCAGTTTCAGCCCTGGAAGATTTGAAAGGTGTTGATATTAAGGTTATGGATATATCGGAGATGACTGATATCACTAATCGTTTAATAATTGTTAGTGGTACTTCAAATAGACATGTCCGTTCATTAGCAGAAAATGTTTCACTGGAAGCTAAACGAGCTGGGGAGTTGCCGCTTGGTAAAGAGGGTGAAGATTCTGGCGAGTGGGTGTTGATTGATCTAGGTTCTGTAGTTGTGCATGTGATGTTGCCAGATACTAGAGAGCGCTATAATCTTGAAAAATTTTGGACAGATTTTAAGAGAGAGGAGGGTTGAAAATAACCCTGATTGCAGTTGGCACTAAGATGGACTCTTGGGTTGAGCAGGGCTATAACGAATATGCACGGCGTATGCCAAAAGAGTGCTCTCTTCAATTAATAGAGATTGGTATGGAGCGTAGAGGGAAGAGTGGCTCTCCTGAGAGATGGATGTCTCAAGAGGGGGAGAGGATTCTAGCAGCAGTTCCAAAGGGAGACTCTATTGTAGCTCTAGATGTTAAAGGGAGCAGTTGGTCAACAGAGAAGTTGGCAGATCAGATGAGACGTTGGATGGATGGAGGTCGAGGTATATCGCTATTGGTAGGTGGTCCTGATGGATTAGCGGGAAAATGTATAAAGCAGGCGGAGCAGCGTTGGTCGCTCTCTAATCTGACCTTGCCTCATCCTCTGGTTAGAGTGGTTCTATCTGAGCAGCTCTATCGTGCTTGGAGTGTAGTTAGTAACCATCCGTACCATAGAGCGTAGTGGACTATAATTATAATATTATTTTTATTTGGTAGAATATAACTTAAGTATGAGCATAGAAATTTTAATTAATGTAACTCCACAAGAGACCCGTTCAGCAATGGTTGAAGATGGAGTTTTGCAGGAGTTATATGTAGAGAGAGGTAATCATCTAGGTATTGTTGGTAATATCTATAAGGGAAAAGTTAATAGAGTATTGCCTGGGATGCAGGCTGCGTTTGTTGATATTGGGTTGGAGCGTTCTGCATTTCTTCACGCCTCTGATGTACTGCAATTACGAGATAGTGTAGGCGGTGCTGAGGATATAGAGTGTTCATTTAAGGAGGAGCCAATTAGTGAGCTGATCTCAACAGGAGACGAGTTGTTGGTTCAAGTTGTTAAAGATCCTCTGGGAAGCAAAGGGGCAAGACTTACTATGCAAGTCTCGATTCCTTCTCGTTACTTGGTGTTCTTGCCAGCTATATCTTGTCGAGGGATATCTCGCCGTATTGAAGAGGAAGATGAGCGCGAGCGTCTCTATAAAATAATAGATGAATTTGCTGGTATAGGAGGATATGGAGGGTTTATTGTCCGTACTGCTGGTGATGGAGTTCCAGTAGAGTCACTCCAGCATGAAGCTGAGTTGCTCTATAAAATATGGGAATCTATTAAAGAGCGTGCACCACAGGCTAAATCACGCACCCTGCTACATAAAGATCTACCTTTAGAGCAGCGTATTATTAGAGATCAGTTGAAAGAGTCTGTTGAGAGGGTGAGAATAGATTCAAGAATTGCATACGAGCAGGGTCAAAAATTTGCATCACAATTTACCCCAGAGTTTTCATCGCGCGTTGAGTATTATCAAGGTGAGTGTCCAATATTTGATCTCTACTCTGTGGAGGATGAGATTCAACGAGCACTACAGCGCAGTGTTCCGCTTAAGTCTGGAGGATATCTTATTATTGATCAGACTGAGGCGATGACTACGATTGATGTTAATACTGGCTCTTTTGTTGGGCATAGCAATCTGGAAGAGACCACTTTTAAAACCAATTTAGAGGCTACTAAAGCGATTGCTCGACAGCTGAGGTTGCGCAATTTAGGCGGAATAATTATTCTTGATTTGATAGATATGGATGATCGGCAGCATAGAGAGCAGGTTATTCGCTCTTTAGAAAAAGCGCTGGAGCAAGATCATGCTCGTACTCATATAAGCACTCTTTCAGAGCTTGGATTGATCGAGATGACTCGTAAACGAACTCGTGAGAGTATAGAGCATATTCTATGTGAAACCTGTCCTACTTGTGATGGGAGAGGCTATATAAAAACTGCTGAGACAGTATGTTATGAAATATTTCGTGAGATTATTCGTGAGTCTAGACAGTATGAAGACTCTAAAGAGTTCTTAGTGTTAGCATCACAAGAGATTACAGATCTACTGTTGGATGAGGAGTCTGCTAATTTAGCTGGATTAGAAGAGTTTATTAATAAGCCGGTACGCTTGCAGCCAGAGAGTATGTATCCATTAAGGCAGTTTGATGTTGTTCCAGTCTCCTAACTTCTCCTCTTCTCTCCTCTCTACTTTTGGGAGTTGGGCTGGTTGGGTAGTGGCTACTATATTGGCGACTGTAGCTATATTGTTGCTATTATTGCGTACAGTTCTACCAGGAACAGATATCTTTAATGATAAATTTGAGTCATGGTTAAGTGCTGAAATAGGAGTTAAAGTTGATGTAGATAGGGTAAGCCTATCTCTGGATGGGCGTTTTTTATCTATTAAAGCGCATCACTTGATTCTATCTGATCTCGATACTGAAAAGGCAAAAGCATCTTTCAGAGATGGGATCGTGGAAATTGATCTAATATCTTCTATTAGTTCTGGAGAATTAATTACCACCTCACTTACTATAGATAACCCACGACTATCTTTTACTCACCATAAGAACGGAAATTTGGTTGTTGATATAGTTAATGATGTAACTGTTGATACGCCACAGCAAGATTCCGTAGATACTTCACATCTTGTAAATTGGATATTCTCTCAACCATCTATAAAGATTAGAGATGCTGAGATATTGATTCTGTCGGAACAATTTAATAGTCTCAATTGGCATTTTTCAAAAGTAGATCTTGAGCTGATTAGTTCAGGTTATCGTCATCAAGCTACAGGTGAAGTATCATTAAAAGGAGAATCTGCAACTCCTATAGAAGTTGATATAGAGTGGTTCGGTGATATTATGACTCCACATGGGTGGGATGGAATGATGCATCTTAAAGGGCATAAAGTTGAATTAACAAAATTATTACCGGGGAGGAAAGAGAATCAATTGAGTATGATGTTACAGGGAAGGTCAGATATTGAATGGTGGGGGGAGTGGCTCTCTGGACGCTTAGAGCGAGGGTATGGATCTGTTGCACGAGATCAGAATTATAGTAAAGTTTCAGGGTTGGCTGGAGGTGAATTTTTATGGAGAAAAAACGGAGATAGGGAGTGGTTACTTCAGATTGAAAAGTTGAAATGGGGAGGGGATGATGAAAAATTACATCCATCCTCTGCTTTAGTTGAGCGTAAAAAGAGCAATTTAGGGGAGGACCTTATTTTAGGAACAGTTGATAGAGTTCATCTCGTCCCAACTCCAGCTATCTCTGGGCTCTATGCAGCTTTTAAGAGTGGAGATAGTGGTGTATCAGTATATGGTGAATTAGAACATATTCAGTTTAAATCATACCCAACAGAAACCTCACTGATTAACAATATAGAAGCGGAGATGAATCTTAATAATATCTCTTTTATTGGGAGGGGATCGGCTCAAGGAAGTGGAGTGTATGGGGTGAATGGGTCTCTAGCAGTTAATGGGAGTAGTGGGCGTTTCACCCCTAACCAGGGGGATACTTTAATCAAGAGAAGCTCTCTCTATGAGAAGCCAATGCGACTTAAACTCTATCAAGGAAGTGTTGCTTGGCAGCAGCATACAAAAGGAGTGTTGTTAGCTGCAGAGTCTATGGCAGGTGAGTTTGGCGAGGTACAATTTATGGGTAGTGCCTTAGCCTTAGTCCCCAAAAATGGTAACAGTCCAGTCATAGATATGGAGATGAAGATGGCTGCCAAAGATGTGACAGAGGTAGTTAATAATTTGCCCGAAATGGCGCTCTCTCCAGCTTTGATTGCATGGCTCCAGAGAGGGGTAGTGAAAGGAGAGTTGACTAATGGGATGGTTAAGGTTCAGGGGCAATTAGATCAGTTTCCTTATAGTGCTGGTGGAGGTAAATTTACCACCTCTTTTACTCTGCAAGATACAGAGCTGAACTATGCTAATGGATGGCCACCGCTTTCAGAAGCTAAACTTTCACTTCTATTTGAAGGTGAATCACTGCAGCTTGATGTGAGTGAAGGTAATATTGATGGATTACCTATTCATAAGCTCTCTATGAGCTCTAAGCAGCTAGGTAGAGATGCGTTACAGCTTGAGGGACAGATAGTAACTGATAGCAGAAAATTACTTAAGAGTATGCAAAATACTCCGCTCCAAGAAAAATTTTCTAAACTAGATAAAGCTATCTCTATGGATGGTTATGCGCTCCTTGATCTAGGCTTGACTGTACCGTTACAGAATGATTCGCCGATAGTAGTAGAAGGTATGGTTGAGGTGCATGATAATAAGGTCGTACTTAAAGGGCTGGATCTAGCCTTAGAGAATATTAATGGTAATATTGAATTTAACTCTGACGATATCTCAATAGAGGGTATTAAGGGGAAAGTTCTTGGTGGAGACCTTCATCTGACCGCTTTCACCTCTAGTGAAGAGCTAGGTCCATCTGAAGTAGTGAGTCGGGAATTTATTATAAATCTTAACGGTGAGCTGGAAAGTAAGAGGCTTATTGAGTGGTTAGAGCTCACAGAGAGCGGTCAGCTTATCATGCCTCTTGAGATAGATGGGATGGATGGGAAAGAGATCTCTACTATGAAGTGGGGAGGTAGAGTAAAAATTGATCTTGATGAGAAAGCTGTAGAGCTTCATCTTCATTCAGACTTGAAAGGCATTGGGACAACTCTACCTGAGCCGTTCAAAAAATGGAGTTATGAGTCTGTTCCAACTACTTTAACTTTAAAGTTGAAAAATAGGGAGCTTAATAAGGTATCAGTTTCTACTCCTGAGAGAATTAAATTAGATCTGAAAAAAATAAAAAATAAAGATGGTGATATGGTGTGGGGCGGTGATCTAATTTTGGGAGTGGTGGATGATGCTCTTTTTGAAAAAATCCCTTATAGGACGGAAGATGATATTGTTGTCAGGGCTAAGCTTGATACTCTATCTATAGGAGAGTGGCTAAAGTTACGAGCTACAATTATGGATAGAGTTGAGAGTAGAGAGTTAAGTTCTAAAAGTAAAAGTGTTAATGAGGGTAGTGCTGTAAGTTTTAATATAAAGGACATGGCTATAATAGTAGACGAGGCAGACATCTATGGACAGCCATTAACAGCTCTATCGTTACAGATGAAGCGTAAACGGGATGAGTTGGTTGCAACATTAAATAGTAAAGAGTTACAGGGAAAAGTCGTTATTCCATTTGACCCTAAAGAGCCACTACTTATAGACCTTGTAGAGATGAATTTTATCTTTAATAGTGATAATGATAGTGATACCTCTATTGAAGATAGTGCAGAGTCAACCAATCCAGCAGATATGCCAGGAGTAGAACTCCTTATTCATAAAACAGTGATAGACGGAGTTGATTTTGGGGAGCTGAAACTTAGTGCTATAAAGAGTGGAACAGGGTTACTTTTTGAGAATGTTAATTTAAAGTCAGCAGCAATGAATCTATCTGCAGAGGGAAGTTGGCATCAAAACAGTAGATCAAACTTTAGTATAAAAGCTACTGGAGATGAACTTGGTAAGCTACTCCAGCTTTTTGGATATGGTGGAAATATTGATAAAGGAGCTGCTAATATAGAGCTTCAAGCTAAGTGGCAAGGTAGCCCAGCAGATTTTTCACTTGCTACCATGGATGGAGATATGAATCTATCTGTAACAGATGGACAGCTCTTAGATGTGGATCAGGGGGCGGGGCGTATATTTGGACTATTGGGAATTCACACCTTAGCGCGCAGGTTAACTCTTAACTTCTCTGATGTGACAGATAAGGGGCTCTCTTTTGATAGTATAAACGGCTCTTTTACAATTAGTGACGGTAACGCTCATACTGAAAATCTTATTGTAGATGGTCCTACTGTCCATATAAAAGTAGTTGGACGTACAGGAATTGTAGACCGAGATTATGATCAAGTTGTTTCAGTAAGCCCTAAAATATCAGAGAGTCTTCCAGCAACAGGAGCACTGATTGGAGGTCCAGCTGGAGCAGCAGTCGGCTCTGTTGTGTTGTTATACCAGAAGCTATTCAAAAAGGATGGGATTATAACTAACCGTTATAAACTGAGTGGAAGCTGGGATGATCCGCAGCTAGATGATATGATAAAAGTAAAAGCACCGGTAACAGATATAGAATAATGGAAAAATTAAATTAATGAGTAAAATTAAATTAGCAACAACACAGCTGTTAGAGCCTGGATCAATAGATGAAGATGTTATAAACAGAGCTATCTCACGCATGATGTCAAGTGGTATGGACTATGCAGATCTATATTTTCAACAGAGTCACCATGAATTCTGGTCGCTAGAAGATGGTGTAGTTAAAGATGGTAGTTATGATATAGACTCTGGAGTTGGGGTCAGAGCGGTTCATGGAGAGAAGAGTGGTTTTGCCTACTCTGATGATATAAGTGTAAATGCTCTACTTCAGGCAGCTGACTCTGCCAGAGTTATATCTAGGAGTGGTTCTACTGGTAAAGTATATGTTCCAGTTAAGAGCTCTCAACCTAAATTAAGTGGTGCTCATGAACTATATGCATCGATTAATCCTCTACTTACAGTTGCCGCAGATGAGAAGGTTGCACTACTACGCGATTTAGATCGCTGGGCTAGAGCTATTGATCCTAAGGTATCGCAAGTAATCGCAAGTGTCGCTGGCGCTTATGAGACAATTCTAATAGCAGCTAGTGACGGCACTTTTGCAGCAGATGTGCGTCCCTTAGTTAGAGTAAATGTATCTGTTATTGTTGAGCACAACGGAAGGCGTGAAAATGGATCTTGTGGTTTTGGCGGTCGTTCAGATTTCTCTCTACTCCTTGACCAAGATAAGGCAAAGCAGAGTGCAGAAGAGGCTGTGCGTCAAGCGTTAGTAAACCTTGAAGCTGAAGATGCGCCAGCAGGAACTATGGAGGTGGTTCTTGGTAATGGTTGGCCTGGAGTACTACTGCATGAAGCTGTTGGGCATGGGTTAGAAGGGGATTTTAATCGGAAAAAAACATCCGCATTCTCTGGGCGAATAGGGGAAAATGTTGCATCTTCACTCTGTACAGTGGTTGATAATGGAACGCTAGAGGGGCGACGAGGGTCACTTAACATTGATGATGAGGGTACTCCAACAGAGAATACAACTTTGATCGAAAATGGAGTTCTGAAAGGTTATATGCAAGATAAGAGTAATGCTCATCTAATGGGCGTTGAATCAACAGGAAATGGACGTAGAGAGTCATATGCTCACCTACCTCTCCCCAGAATGACAAATACATATATGTTGCCAGGTGAGAGTGATCCACAAGAGATTATTGAGTCAGTTAAAAATGGCATCTATGCAGTAAACTTTGGGGGTGGGCAGGTTGATATAACCTCTGGAAAGTTTGTGTTCTCAGCTAATGAGGCATACTTGATCGAAAATGGTAAAGTTAAGCAACCTCTACGAGGAGTGACTTTAATAGGTAATGGACCTGAAGTTATGTCTAAAATAACAATGGTTGGTAATGATTTAGAGTTGGATAGAGGAGTTGGTGTATGTGGTAAGGAGGGACAAAGTGTTCCAGTTGGAGTCGGGCAGCCAACCCTTAAAGTGCGTGAATTAACTGTGGGGGGGACAGAGGTATGAGCAATAGTAGAGAACAGCAGATGCTAGAAGAGCTAACTCAACAGATGTTGGATGAAGCAAAAGTTCAGGGAGCTACCGCTGCAGAGGCAGCAAGCAGTATTGAGTCTGGATACTCAACTTCAGTTAGAATGGGAGAGGTAGATACTATAGAGCATCATAAAGATAATGGGATGGGTATTTCAGTCTATTTTGGTAAGCGTAAAGGGAGCGCAAGTACTAGTGACTTCTCTGCAGCTTCAGTAAAGGAAGCAGTTAGAGCAGCATGTGATATTGCACGCTATACGGAAGAGGATGAGTACGCAGGTCTTGCTGACCCAGATAATTTAGCAACTGAGTTCCCTGATTTAGAGCTTGAGCATAGTTGGAGTGTGGGAGTTGAAGAGAGTGTTGAGCTCGCAAAGGAGTGTGAGCAAGCTGCTCTAGAGTATGATGAGCGTATCATAAATTCAGAGGGCGGGTCTGTCAGTAGTCACCATTCAGTTAGAGTATATGGGAACAGTAATGGCTTTCTAGCAGGTTATCGCTCTAGTCAACATAGTATAAGCTGTTCAGTTGTAGCTCAAGAGTTGTCATCTAATAGTAGTGACGGGATGCAGCGAGATTATTGGTATAGTGCTGCCAGAGATCCAGAAGCTTTAGCTAATGCAGAAGATGTAGGGAGAATAGCAGCAGAACGAACAGTAAACAGGTTAGGTTCTCGTAAGGGAAAAACTCAGCGTTCACCTATAATATTTGCTGCCCCTATCGCTGGAACCTTAATAAGACACCTTCTCTCTGCAGTATCTGGAGGAGCCCTCTATCGTAAGGCATCATTTCTTTTAGATAGTTTAGGTGAGCAACTATTTCCTGATTTTATTAATATCAGTGAAAAACCGCATCTACATAGAGGGGTAGCAAGTGCCTCCTTTGATAGTGATGGAGTTGCAACAGTGGAGAAAGATATTATTAGTGGAGGAGTATTGAGTAGTTATCTGTTAAATAGTTATGCTGCTAGAAGATTAAATATGGAGAGCAGTGGTAATGGTGGTGGGGCGCGTAATGTGAGAGTAAATAGTAGCAAATCTGCAGATAGTAAGTTAAGTTTAAAAGATATGCTTCAAGATATGGATAGAGGATTTTTAGTGACAGAGTTAATGGGGCAAGGAGTGAACGGTATTACTGGAGACTACTCGCGCGGGGCTGCTGGTTTCTGGGTGGATGGGGGAGAGATTGTCTACCCTATAGATGAATTAACCATTGCTGGAAATCTGAAAGATATGTTTAAACAGATAGTCTCAGTGGGAACTGATGTGGATTGTAGAGGGAATATTCAGAGTGGATCTATTTTATTGGAGAGTATGAGTTTGGCGAGTTAAGTTACAAGTTAAAGTAAAAACAGGGTTGCAAGCCCTAGAAAAGAGATGAACCCGACTACATCGGTAACAGTGGTTAGTGCTACATATCCAGCTAGAGCAGGATCTATTCCCATCTGTTTCTGTATGATTGGAATTATTGCGCCAGAGAGTGCAGCTATAGTTAGATTAAGCATCATCGCTGCAGAGATGATAATCCCTAGTTGAAGATGGTCAAACCAGATCCATGCCACAATCCCGACAACTACTGCCCATATCATACCGTTGGCGACACCGATAGAGGACTCTTTGAAAATTAACCAGCGTGTATTTGAGTCATTAATTTGATGTAGAGCAATGCCTCGGATAACTAAAGTTAAGGTCTGTCCTCCCGCTATACCGCCCATACTCGCGACAACTGGCATTAGAATGGCAAGAGCTATCACCTCTTGCATAGTATGTTCAAATAGACCTATGACCCAAGAGGCAAGAAATGCAGTAGCGAGATTAACTCCTAACCATAGGCTTCTTCTTTTAACGCTGACCAGTACTGGAGCAAACATATCTTCATCTTCATCCAAGCCAGCTCGTCCAAGTATGGAGTGATCAGCCTCGTCTCTTATTACATCTACCACATCATCAATAGTTATTCGTCCCAATAATTTCCCACGCTTATTAAGGACAGGTGCAGAGATTAGATCTCTTCTCTCAAATAGAGTGGCTACATCTTTATCACTCATTTCAGCTGGAATGATCTCACAATTCTTCTCCATAACTGACTCAACGCTAGACTCTAAATCTCCAGTTAATAGGGTAGATATAGCGAGTGTTCCGAGAAAAGAGTTATCTCGATCTACTACCATAAGCGTATCTGTACCAGCAGGAAGTTTGTCATGGATGCGTAGATAGCGCAGCACAACATCAAGATCTATATCTCCACGAATCTGGATTGTATCGGTGTTCATGAGACCACCAGCACTATCCTCTGGATATGATAATGCCTCTTCAATGCGAACTCTGTTTTGCTTATCGAGAGATTGAAGTACCTTTTGAGTCTGGCTGTATGACATATCTTGCAGAAGATCTGCCATGTCATCAGTTTCAATATTGGTGGCAGCTTCTGCAATCTCACCGCTATCCATCTCTTCCAGCAGCCAAGAGCGTACTTCATCGTTAAGATGGGGGAGGATTTCTGCTCTGGTTTTAGTGTCAAAGATCTCCCAAATTAGCGAGCGCTCTTTTGGGGGGATAGATTCTATTAGGTGCGCACTATCTGAAGAGTGGAGCTCATCAATTAGACTGCGTAGACTCTCTAAGTCATCATGCTCTAGAGCTTGAGTGACTGTACCAATCCATTTAGTCCTTTGCTTATGTTCTGGGCTACTGTCCATTGCTGCCATCCGTGCTTATTGCGTTATGAATGCTCCATGCTAAATTTATTCATCTCTTTAAATAGCAATTTAATCTCTTCGTGATCTGCTGACTTTATCATCTTGTCTGCTAGAGGTGTGAGAAAGTCTAATCGTGTGTTTAGGATAGCCTGTTTTACTTCTGGAATTGCAGATGGATTCATGCTAAATTCACGCAACCCTAACCCTAGCAATAGTCTAGTGTAGCGCTCATCTCCAGCCATCTCTCCGCACATAGATACTGGTATATGATACTTGTTGCTGGCCTCTATAATTTGTCGAATTAGACGCAATATGGCAGGGTGAAGCGGGTCAAATAGATAATTTACTTGATCATCAGTACGGTCAATAGCTAGACTATACTGAATTAAATCATTAGTTCCAATAGATAAAAAATCTGAGTTAGCCGCAAAACTGTCCGCAGCCAGTGCTGCAGCTGGAGTCTCTATCATTACTCCAACTTTTAAGTTCGTATCAAACTTCAACTTATCCTTCTTTAGGCTATTCATTACAGTTTGGAGCTGCTCCCTAACTTGAGATATTTCACTGTTGTTGGTTACCATTGGTAGCATAATTTGAATCTTACCGTGGGCAGAAGCGCGCAGAATTGCTCTCAGTTGAGGGATGAGGAGTTCCATATTTTTTAATAGAAGGCGTACACCTCTAACCCCTAATGCAGGGTTGTCTGCAGCTTCCATTTCTGCTATTGCTGGAATAGGTTTATCTGTTCCAATATCTAAGAGTCGAATAGTTAGAGTGGATCTCTCTAGCTTCTCCACCACTTGTTTATATATATTGTACTGTTCATCTTCAGTTGGGAGGTCCTCCCGATTGAGGAATAGAAACTCTGTTCTATAGAGCCCTACAGTGTCACACCCTGCTTGATGCATAGCATCTATATCTTCATACAGCTCAACATTAGCTTGAATAGTTATCGTACTATTATCTCTAGTCACAGCAGCTTGTGAGCGTAACTTAAGTAGCGCTTCACGCCGGTGAAGCTCTTTGCCTTTCAGCTCTTCATAGTGGTTGATGGTTTTTGAGTTAGAATCTACTAGTATCATTCCATCATCACCGTTGATGATTAACTCTTCCCCATCTTTTATGTAGCGATGAATGTTGCTTGCCCCCATCACTGCTGGCAGATGGATACTGCGTGCTAGGATAGCACTGTGAGAGTTAGGTCCACCATGTTCAGTAATAATACCAGCCACACCACTATTGTGAAGTAGAATAATTTCTGCGGCAGTTAAATTGTCGGAGACCACGACTCTTGAGCTACTATTCTCGTCAGGGTCAATCAACTCTTGAGTATCGTTCTCCTGTTCAAGTAAAATCCGCATAATGCGGTTGATTACATGGTCGATATCATCTTTTCTAGTTCGAAGATATGAATCTGCCATATCTTCGAATGCTTGTACTAGGCTATCTCGTTGTTGTTTAAGAGCCCATTCAGCATTGCATTTCTGCCGCCGAATCATTTTGGTTGGCCCACGCCTAATGGCGTTATCTTCCAGCATTAAGAGGTGAGCATCGATAAAGTCAGTGACTTCACCTGGAACAGAAGATGGTACTTGAGTGCGGAGCTCTACTAGCTGACTGCGAGCCATATCTAGCGCAGCTTTGTATCTATCAATCTCCGCATCAATCAAGTAGTCAGGAACTTTATACTCAGAGACCTCAGGCTGTCCATGCTCTCGTAGATAAGCTTTACCAATGGCAATGCCACGGGAAACACCGATTCCATGGAGCATGATACTCACTATTGAATCCTACATTAACAGTTTAGCGATGTTTTTGAAGCTTCTCTTTATGCTTGATAACTTGACGATCTAACTTTCCAATCAGTGCATCAATAGATGCATACATATCATCAGCTACGCTCTCTGCAAAAATCTCTCCTCCACTTATATGAAGTGTAGCCTCTACTTTTTGTCCACTCTTCTCTATACTGAAGATAACATGTACATTTGTAACATGATCAAAGTGACGCTCTAGCTTGCCCATCTTTTCTGTAACATAGCTCTTCATCGCCTCTGTTACTTCAATATGATTTCCTGTTATGTTTAGCTGCATTATATGCTCCTTGCTATATATTTTAAAATTTAGGTTGTAAGTTATATTGTGTATTGTATCAATTCTTGCAGTAGTTAGTTTCAGTATTTAGCAGTTGTATTATAGTTGTTTGTATTATAGTTATTATAATTCATAATGCCCTTTTGCGTTCATTTGATGGGGGAATAGAGAGAATATCCCTATATTTTGCCACAGTTCTTCTAGCAACTTTAACTCCATTTTCAGCTAAAAGTTGAGTGATACGGTTATCGCTAGTTGGTTTAGCTGGATCTTCCCCTTTTATAATTTTACTTATCATCGCTCTTACCGCAGTTGCAGAGGCTCCATCACCATCAGTGGTTGTTAATTGGCTAGAGAAGAAATATTTTAATTCAAATAGTCCCTGTGGTGTCTGTACATATTTGTTGGTGGTAACTCTAGAGATAGTAGATTCGTGCATCTCTACTGCCTCTGCAATAGTGCGCAGAGTTAAAGCTTTCATCTTCTCAGCGCCACCTTCTAAAAAACCAAGTTGAACTTGAAAGATGTGAGATGCGACTTTAAAGAGAGTCTCGTTTCTATTTTGTAAACTTTTAAGAAACCATCGCGCTTCTTGAATGTTACTACTTATATATTCCTTGTCAGCACTGCTTTTGGCCTGACCTTTTATTCCTTCATAAAAGGGGCTAATTCGTAGTTTAGGGCTAGTTTCAGAGGTGAGTTCAATCTCCCAGTGCCCATCTTTTTTATGGACAAACAGATCAGGAATAACATAATCAACCTTCTCAGGTTCTATCTGCTCTCCAGGATGTGGATCTAGCGTTCTAATTAGGGCAATCGCTTGAGTTAGAGTATTCTCGTTAGCCTTTAGTTTACTGCAGAGAAGTTTAATATTTTGTTCGGATATTAGGTCGAAATTGTGTTCCACCCATTTTAGTGCCAGCTTTATAATGGCTGGATCTAAGTCCGGTATTTTTGAGTTGATGATACCAGATGTGATCTGTCGTAACTGAATTAAGAGACACTCTCTGAGATTGCGCGCACCAATGCCAGGAGGGTCAAACTGCTGGATCTGGTGGAGCTGAGTGGTGATCTCTTCAACTTCAACTATCGGGTCAAAATCAAATAGTGAAAGCATATCTTCAAGCGAGCTCTCTAGATATCCCTTCTGATTTATCTCATCAATAAGAGAGATAGATATTGTGTAGTCGCGTTCAGAGAGAGGAATGCCATCAAGTTGCCAAGTTAGATGTTCATGCAGAGACATACTAACGGAGTGGATCTCGTGAGCCTCAAAATTATCATCTCTCTCTCCACTGCTACTACTACTTAACATTGATGATGGAGTATCATCAAAACTATCTTCCCAGTTTCCACTATCTAACTCATCAGGAATTTTCTGTTCACTTTCTGCCGAAGGAGTGTCGGTGGTTTTAGCCTCTTTTTCTGTAGAGCTGCTTTCGGTCTGCTCTCCACTCTCTTCCCCCTCTCCCTCCTCCAGTAGAGGATTACTCTCAAGTATCTCCTGAACCTCCTCTTGTAGTTCTATAGTAGATAGTTGCAACATACGGATAGCCTGCTGCAACTGCGGCGTCATGGATAGTTGCTGACCTATGCGGAGGTTTAAGGATTGGTTTAACATTGTTATATTCTATCTTATCTATATCTGAATCACATCTGGAATTGATGTCCAAGATATACTTTACGCACTTCAGCATGCTCTAGAATATGGTCAGGATCACCTTCAGCAATAACCATCCCTTCATTGATGATGTAGGCACGGCTGCAGACAGAGAGGGTTTCACGCACATTATGGTCGGTGATAATTACCCCAATACCACGATCTGCAAGATGTCGAATCACCTTCTGAATATCAATGACAGATATGGGGTCAACTCCTGCGAATGGCTCATCTAATAGAATAAAGCTCGGATCTGCGGCAAGAGCACGAGCAATCTCTACTCTGCGTCGTTCACCACCGGAGAGGCTAACTCCTTTAGTATCTCGGATATGTCCAAGGTGAAATTCGTGCAGCAATTTTTCCATCTCATCTTTCTGTTCATCATTAGTTAGATCTTTACGATATTCAAGAATTGCAAGAATGTTATTCTCTACAGATAGTTTTCTAAATACAGATGGTTCTTGTGGAAGATAACCCACTCCCATCTGAGCTCTATAGTGCATCGGCTTTTTGCTTAGATCTATATCGTTAAGATGGATAGTTCCGTTATTGGCGCGTAGTAGACCTATTATCATATAAAATGATGTTGTCTTGCCAGCACCATTCGGTCCAAGTAGACCTACAACCTCTCCTTCAGTTACCTCTATTGATACATCTTGCACAACTACTTTGCGTCCAAACTTTTTTCTTAAGTTGCGAGCTGAAAGGGTGTTTTTAGAGAGGTTAGCCATATATGATTTAATGTAACTTAACGGTAGTCAGATTTAATATGGCTACAACTGCCAGGCTTTTTGCCAGGAAGAAAGATGCTCTGTACCCGAGCTTTTGCGATCATAATATCTTTTTTAGTATCATAGACTATGCGCTCGCCCTTCTGCTCATTTCCATCTTGGCAGAAGATAGCATCTCCTAATAGTCTAATCTCATCTCGGTCAGCCTGATATATGATGCGGTTTGCCGTGCCACGCACTAGTTTTACTCCATCTTTAGGGAGTTGTTGAAAATATGCTCTTCTCTTATCGTCACCAAAAATTACGGCATGAGTAATCTCTTGCTCTGGGAAGAATACCTCTATATGGTCCGCATCAATCTCTATCGATCCTTGAGTTAACCTAACTGAACCACTATATATTGCATATCCCTCTCTATCTCTCATCTCCGCAGATTCAGAATTTATCTGGAGTGGTTCATCTCTATCAGTAGAGAGCGCAACAGCATTTGTAGTACATATAGAGAGAAATGCCGCAGTAGTCAGTGTTAATAATGTTTTATCTTTTATATTCATATATTATTTCTCAGTTGTATTGTTACTAGTATCATCACCCTTATCACTATTATCTTTTTTTATAGCACTCCTGTAGGTGCCGGCACTCTCTTGCAGTAAGATTATTTTACCTGTTTTTAACCACGCTTGCGCTCCAATAGATGAGGTTAAAGAGCTCTCTGTGGTAAATGATATAGGGTGATCACTCTCAAGGTACTCTTCATCAATTAAAATGGTCACCTCTTCACTCTCCATTCTAGAGAACTTAGGGTCCTCAGTGCTATTCTGTTTTACTACAACCCCGCCTTTTAATTTAACTAGATTACGTCCATTAAGCTGTGTACCATGATCAGCCCGCATCTTCCAAGGAGGCTTGTTTTTACTATATGTTGTTGCACGAGGCTGCACCAGCTCGGCTCTATCATCGTTAGGGTAGTGGTCGACCCGTTCCGCTTGAAAACTGCTACTTATTAATCCATCCTCCCCCCGTTTTTCACGATCAAAGTCAATGATAAAATAGTCTACATCTTCTATAACTACGCGCTTTTCAATAGTTGGGGCAGGAGATAGGTACCAAGTTGCAATAACTATAATTACCAATATAGAGAGAAAAATATTTCTGATGGACATTTAATTTGTACTTATTTTTAGTTGGCTATATTAGAGCCTGTATCTATACTTTTATCAATGAATGGTTGGAGAGTATTTTGAGCTTCCATTATCATATCACACGCCTCACGAGCTGCTCCACAGCCTCCCTTATTTTCAGTCACCCAATGCGCGTGCTTGAAAAGAGAGTTATGGGAGTCAGCCACGGCAATAGCTAGCCCAACTCTTACCATAACTGGTAGATCAATAATGTCGTCTCCAATATAAGCGATCTCCTCCAAGGATAGCTTCATCTCTGTCGCAATATCTAATAGCGCTGGAACCTTATTGCTCTGCCCTTGATATAGGCGGTGAATACCAAGATTATCCATTCTATGTTTAACTAACTCTGATTTTCGAGCAGTAATAATAGCAATTTCCACTCCGCTATTCATTAGCATTTTCATACCCAATCCATCTTTTGAATGGAACGCTTTATACTCCTGTCCATCATCCCCAAAAAATAGGCGACCATCAGTGAGTACACCATCAACATCAAATATCATTAATCTTATTTTTTTAGCACGCTCAATGGTGTTAGGCGTAATTTTTATATTGATTGTAGTTTCTATTTTACTCATAAATTTAAAATACCCTTACCAGTAATCTCAGCGTATACTGTAAACCACAAAGAGTAGTGGTTGCTTACTCTATAGTCAAGCAGATTATAGTGTTTTTTCTTAAATATTGCTGCTTGACAATTTATCAAGTGGAGCACTACAATAAAATCGTTATGAAAGTGGTGCGCAGGAGTGGTGAATATAAATGGTAATATGGTTTTATGAAGTTATATTAAGATAAACTAAACGAATGGATGGGAGTTAGGTGGAACAGCAACTAAATATGAATATTCTCTGGATACTACTGGCTGCAGCTATGGTATTCCTTATGCAGAGTGGTTTTACCTCGTTCGAGACGGGGATGATACGCGCCAAAAACAGCCTCAATGTCGCGGTTAAAAATATTAGTGATTTTGCCATTGCAGTTCTATTCTTCTGGGGGATTGGATTTGCTTTGATGTTTGGAGATTCATATGGCGGCTGGTTTGGAACCTCTGGTTTCGCTCTTTCAGGGATATCGGACTCCTATGGTTATGCGTTTTTTGTATTTCAGGCTATGTTTGCTGGAACGGCAGCAACCATTGTCTCTGGAGCAGTTGCAGAGCGGATGAAGTTTAGATCTTATCTCTTTATCTCATTGATTATTACCTCCATAGTCTATCCAATCTCTGGTCATTGGATTTGGGGTAGTGGAATAAACGGTGAAGAGATGGGCTGGTTGGAAAATATGGGGTTCGTAGATTTTGCTGGTTCTACCGTGGTTCACTCGGTTGGTGGGTGGATGGGGTTGGCAGGCGCTTTGGTTTTGGGGCCACGCATTGGTAGATTTGATGAAAATGGTAAGCCACTGCTGATTCCACCGCAAAATCTTGGAACCAGTACGCTCGGAGTTTTCATTCTCTGGTTTGGTTGGTTTGGTTTTAATGGGGGCAGTACTCTCATTGTTGATGAGTCGATTTCCAAAATATTCTTGAATACCATGTTATCCCCTGCTGCGGCGGCAGTAACCTGTATGGGAATATCGATCTCCATTGAAAAGAGTGGATTGGTGCGTATTGAGAAGTTACTGAATGGCGTTATTGCTGGGTTGGTGGGGATTACGGCAGGCTGTGCATTCGTTGAGCCTGTTGGAGCTATTTGGATCGGAGTAATATCTGGTTTTGTGCTCTATGGTGCAGAGTGGTTCGTGCTCCGCTTTTTAAAAGTTGATGATCCAGTTGGTGCTATCTCAGCACATGGTTTTGTTGGCGTATGGGGAACCTTGGCTGTTGCTCTGTTTGCTCCGCTGGATTTGTTGCCGCTCAATAATATGGTAGATCAGCTATTGGTTCAATTAATTGGGGTAACAGCTGTATTTTTCTGGACCTTTAGCGTAGGAGTTATAGTGTTTTTGGTGTTGAAGCAGATGGGGGTGTTGCGTGTATCTGCTAAGGAGGAGTTGAAGGGTCTCAATATTGTTGAGCATGGAGCGAAATCTATTTGGCTTGATACTATGCGCTCTATTCAAACTGTGGTGAACACAGGTAATCTACAGAAGTCAGTTTTTGTTGAACCTGAGACGGAGTCAGGAGAGATTGCAAAAAGCTTCAATCACCTATTGGGGCAGTTGAATCACACCTTTGACAATATTCGAGAAACAATGAATGACGCTATGGATGGCAAAGAGAGAAGCGTCCCTGTAGATGGTGAGGTAAATAGTGATCTTGAGCAGGCAAAATTATGGATTAATCAGAGTACAACAAAACTGGTTAAACTGAATAAAACATTAAGAAATGATGCGCTCCATGACTCATTAACTGGACTTCCCAATAGAGCTTTACTGATGGACCGACTGAGGATTAAGATCAAGCAATCAAATAGAGAGCGGCATCCATTTGCGCTCCTCTTTATTGATCTGGATGGTTTTAAACAGATTAATGATCAGCTTGGGCATAAGCAAGGAGATCAACTGTTGATTAATGTTGCTAACCATCTTACAGAATCTGTTCGAGAATCGGATACAGTGGCGCGCTTGGGTGGAGATGAGTTCGTGGTTATTCTTGGAGGATGGAAGCAGCTTGCTGAGTTGCAAGATACTATTGATCGCATTTTACAGCACCTTAATCAGAGCTTTCAGGGTAAAGAGGAAGATCTATTGGTTTCTGGAAGTATTGGCGTATCTATCTATCCTGACCATGGAGAGAGTGAAGAGCAGTTGATTCACAATGCGGATCAGGCTATGTATCAGGCTAAACAGGCAGGAAAAGGGTGTTGTCGTTTTTATAACTATTCAGCTCACCTCTAAAATTCACCATCTCTGTGTTACAAAATTATCATATATAAATATATACTCAAATTTTCCGCCTTGATCTGATGAATTTTAGAGGCAATCTGAACAGTTACAACTGCGACTGAATAGTTACTCGTTTTTGTTAATTACAACCACCACAACTACCACAGCGCCAATCTTCTAAATTTAGTGCTTGGTAGAGCCAACTTAGATGTTTCTCATCTAGTGGGATTTTGTATCTATCAAAAAGTTGGGCCAGCCACTCCATATTCTCTAAGATCCAGTCAGACTCTTTTAGCCCCTCAGCAAAGTCTGGATCATCTGGATAAATATAGCTATAGATGCCGTAGGTTCCAAGATCATCATCTCTCTTCTCTGCTGGTAGCTCAATAGAGAGGTCTTGGTAGCTCAGCTCCCAATGACCTAGGCAGATAGTATCTCCTTTAGATGACCATGCCGCGCTGAATGGGTTTTGCGGTACTATTTTATTTCACCCTTTCTATCATCGCGTAGGCTGAGTGATTGTGGATAGATTCAAAATTTTCCGCCTCTAAAGTGTAGGAGAGAATCCGTTCATCATGGTTGAGACGATTCGCCACATCACGCACTAAGTCTTCAACAAATTTTGGGTTGTCATAAGCTCGTTCTGTGACATACTTCTCATCAGGGCGTTTAAGAAGACCATAAAGTTCGCATGATGCTTCTTGCTCTACAATATCGATAAGATCTTCAATCCAGAGAAACCCTTCAGGTTTAGCGTTGACCGTGATATGCGATCGCTGGTTATGGGCACCGTAATCTGAAATCTCCTTTGAGCAAGGGCAGAGGCTGGTTGCAGGAACTAATACTTTAATGTTGATGGATGGTTTGCCATTGCTAATCTTTCCAATAAAAGTGATCTCATAATCGATAAGACTCTCAATTTTAGTTATTGGAGCTTGTTTGTTTACAAAGAATGGAAATGACATCTCAATATGTCCAGCTTCAGCCTCTAGAATCTCTACCATCTCACTAAGCATGGTTTTGAAGGTGTCGACGGTTATCTCAAAATCGTGTTGATTTAAGATTTTCACAAAGCGAGACATGTGAGTCCCTTTAAATTGTTGTGGTAGGCTTACATACATATTGAAAGTTGCAACAGTGTGTTGTTCTTTGCCTGTGCGATCTTTAATCACCACTGGGTGACGAATATCTTTAATTCCAACTTTGTCTATCGGAATTTGACGAGTATCTGTAATACTCTGGACATCTACCATAGAAGATTTATTGTTTTCGTCACTCATTGTGTGGTTCTCACTTAATTATAAATTTAAAAAATATCTTAACTTTCGCTATAAGAAGCGGAGGCGCGTTCGGTCTCCCAGATCGTGACCCTCTCAATCTGTGCTGTACTGTTGATTTTAGCACTATCTAGCTTTTTACCTATATCTTTAAATAGAGTTCGTGCAATATTTTCAGCAGTTGGGTTGATTCTATTAAATGGGTCAAGCTCATTTAAATAGCTATGGTCAAGTCTATCTGTAGCCTCTTTAGTTATCTGCTTTATTTTTTTAAAATCAACAGCCATTCCGAGGTCATCTAGCTCAGAAGCAACCACCTCAACCTCAACTTTCCAGTTGTGTCCATGGAGCTTCTGACAGTCCCCAGGGTAGTCTCGTAGGCTGTGAGCAGCGGCAAAGTCGCTAACGACTTGTAACTTAAATTGGTTCGGCATATTTAATCTTTAAGGTTAGTTATTAGATATCCTACTATTGTAGTCAAGAATGGAGTTTAGTATACCATCTCTATCAAGGCGGTATTGAGCTAGAAGTGCTTCTCTCTCTCCCTGCTCCACAAAATAGTTAGGTATTCCTAAAGTTAGAGTTGGTATGGTTATATTGTTTCTCTGTAAAAGCTCATTTACGGCACTTCCCGCACCACCTGAAATAACATTCTCCTCTATGGTGACTAATATTTTATGTTGTTTACTTATGCTAAGAATAAGCTCCTCATCTAGTGGAGATACAAAGCGCATATCTACTACGCTGGCATCTACCTCCTTGGCTGCGGATAGCGCACTATCTAGAAATGGTCCAAATATTAATATTGCAATTTTGGAACCATCACGGCGCACCACTCCACGACCTATCTCTATAGTATCAATATTCTTAGATAGAGTGTTGCCCTGTTCAGGAATGGAGCTTCTTGGATAGCGCACTACTGATGCTCCATTGTGTTGCAGTCCAGTGGTTAACATGCGTTGGCACTCCTCTCCACTGGATGGAGTCATAATCACTAAGTTTGGAATGATGCGCAGAAAACTGATATCAAATGCACCAGTATGGGTAGCACCATCAGCCCCAACAATGCCAGCACGATCAACTGCAAATAGGACTGGTAGATTCTGTATTGCTACATCATGAATAAGCTGATCATATCCTCGTTGCAGAAATGTAGAGTAGATAGCGACCACTGGGCGAAGCCGTTCAGTAGCAAGCCCTGCAGCTAAAGTAACTGCATGCTGTTCTGCTATTCCAACATCGATAAAGTTATCTGGGAATTTATCCGCAAACTTAACCATTCCTGAGCCATCTTTCATGGCTGGGGTGATGGCGATAAGTTTTGGTTCAATCTCAACAGCACGACAGAGCCACTCTCCAAACACTTCGGTGTAAGAAGTTGTCTTAGCAGTTGGATTGTTCTTGCGGTTAACTACTCTGCTTCCAATGCCGTGGTATTTTAGGGGGTCTGCCTCTGCAGGTGGGTAGCCACGCCCTTTTTGGGTGATAATATGAAGTAGGCGAGGTCCTTTAAGTTTGCGTAAAGTTTTTAAGGTGCGGGTTAGAGCATTTATATCATGTCCATCGACAGGTCCAACATAGTTAAATCCTAACTCTTCAAATAGAGTTCCAGGTACAACCATCCCTTTAATATGCTCCTCTGTTCGTCGTGCCAAATCCCAGGCTCCAGGAAGTTTACTTAATACTTTTCGGCTAGTCTCACGCATTTGACTATAAGTGGAGCTGGTTAGAATTCGTCCTAGATAGCGTGAGAGTCCACCTACATTCTCAGAGATAGAGCGATCATTGTCATTTAACACTACTAGCAGATCTGCATCTGACTCCCCTGCATGGTTAAGTGCCTCAAATGCCATTCCCCCAGTTAAAGCTCCATCACCAATAACAGCAATTGTCTGACGTTCGTTATGGAGCTGTTTAGATGCTATTGCCATACCAAGCGCAGCACTAATTGAGGTGCTTGAGTGACCAGTACCAAATGGGTCATACTCACTTTCTGTACGCTTAGTGAATCCGGAGATGCCGCCATGTTGGCGCAGAGTAGACATCTTATTTCGTCTTCCAGTAAGAATTTTGTGAGGATAAGATTGATGTCCTACATCCCATACTAGCTTATCCTCCGGAGTGTTATATATATAGTGAAGCGCAATAGTGAGTTCGACAACGCCCAAGCTTGAAGCGAGATGCCCTCCTGTCTGCTCTACAGATTTAATCATAAACTCTCGCAGCTCCTCCGCAACTGCGGGTAGTTGTTCTGGAGATAATTTGCGTAGTTCTGAAGGAAGTGAAACTTGCTCAAGCAGTTTAGTGTTTAGATTATTATTCATAAGTGATCCGCATCAGTGATCCCGTTTTGTAATAAAATCTATGATAGCGTTTAGCTCAACACTTCGTTGATCAAAACTAGTAAGAGAGTCCAGTGCCTGCTGTTGGAGCTTGTGAAGCTCAGCTTTGGCACCATCCATTCCATACAGGGAGACGAAGGTGCTTTTCCCTTTTTTCAGATCTGAACCTTGAGGCTTACCAATCTTCGAGCTTTCTCCTTCAATATCTAGAATATCATCTTGGACTTGAAAAGCTAGACCTATAGCTTCGGCAAAACTGGTTAATTTGCTATGCTCCTCAGCCTTACAGCTCTCTGCTGCGGAGGCTCCCATTAAAATACTTGCTTTAATAAGTGCGCCAGTTTTTAGGTTGTGGATATTGTTTAGTTCTATACTATCTACTTTGACCTGTTCCGCAGCAAGATCTAACTGCTGTCCACCAACCATACCGCTAGAACCACTTGCGTTACTTAGTAGTTTAATCCAGTCCAAACGCAGCTCCAAACTGGCGTTGGCGTTAACCAGCACCTCAAAGGCTAGACTCTGAAGCGCATCTCCAGCTAAGATCGCAGTCGCCTCATCAAACTCACGGTGACAGGTCGCTCTCCCACGACGGATGTCATCATCATCCATAGAGGGAAGGTCGTCATGAATTAGAGAGTAGCTATGGATAATCTCAATGGCTGCTGCGGCTGAATCTAATATTTCAGCTTCAACCCCGAACATTCTTCCTGTGGCATAGAGAAGAGCAGGGCGTACTCGCTTACCACCATTAAAAATAGAGTAGCGCATCGCTTGATGAAGCCTGGTTGGGGCGGCACTTTCCGAAGGAAGTACTTGCTGTAGAGTACCTTCAACTCTCTGCTGCCATATCTGAAGTGGATTATTCACTAAATGGTTTTAATCCATCTTTAGTTAGAATTTCAACTTTTTGCTCTGCATCTGTCAATGCCGTCTGACACCCTCTAATTAACTTAATACCACTCTCAAACTGTTTTAGAGACTCCTCCAGAGTAAGCTCTCCTCCCTCCATTGTCGAGACGAGCTGCTCTAGCTCAGAGAGACTCTTCTCAAAATTAAATCCCTCGCTCATATCTTTTTTCTTACTTGTCATTATTATCTCTCTACAGGATCTATTGTCTTTAGATAACTATTTATGCGACAATAGAGGGCTATGAAAAAAGTAATTATAACAACATTAGCTCTATTTTTCTCCCTCCCTCTGTTTGCAGGAGCAGAGTGGTGGAGTGGGAGTAGTAGTTCAACCTATTATGAAGAGGGTCCAGAGTGGAAAGAGTCAGAAGTTAAATTGCCACCATATCCTAAGAGCGGAGATCTTCTAGAATTTCAGGTTGATAATCCCGCCTCTAAACACCACTACTTTATAGATGCAGCATCAATTAGCGTAGCGGAAGATTATGTTATTCGCTACTCAGTAGTGATAAAGACTAGCAGTGGAGCAAGTAATCTGTTTTATGACGGAATTCGTTGCCAAACTAGAGAGTACAAAAATTACGCATTTGGAGTAAACGGAGAATTTATAAAAAATGAGAGTACTATTTGGGGAATGGTGCGTGGCTATGATTTTTTCCGCAAAGCGTTATTACGAGGAATAGTTTGCTCAAATGCAAATCAGCCAAGATCAGCGCAAGAGGTAGTTGATCATATTAAGTATGGGCGTTAAAATTATTTAGATTTAATTGTGTATTTCAAGATTGAATTCGCGATTGTTTGAGTGTCTGGTGCCTCAGTGGTATATAGATCAGCTGTTTTATGTTAGGGTACGCAATGCGCTTTCTATTTAGTTAATGAATGGCGCTATTTGTATGTTACCAAGATTAGTAGCTATTCAGTTGACGTTGTAACTGTTCAGATTGCCTCTAAAATGCATTAGATCAAGGCGTAAAATTTGAGTATACAAATGTATATGATAATTTTGAAACGCAGAGATGGTGAATTTTAGAGGTGAGCTGAACAGTTATCAAGATTAAACCTTAAAAGAATAAAGTCAAAGATTAAATATTATGTCAAATTACGATGCTTCAGCCATTGAAGTACTATCTGGTCTGGACCCAGTACGCAAGCGCCCAGGAATGTATACAGATACCACTCGCCCCAACCATCTCGTGCAGGAGGTGTTGGACAATAGTGTTGATGAGGCGATTGCTGGGCACTCCAACCATATTAAGGTTGAGCTTTATAAAGATGGATCGGTAAGTGTTGAGGACAATGGGCGGGGAATGCCTGTTGATATTCATCCTGAAGAGGGGGTTCCTGGAGTTGAAGTAATTCTTACTCGTCTTCATGCGGGAGGTAAGTTTTCAGGAAAAAATTATCAATTCTCTGGAGGATTACATGGAGTTGGTGTTTCAGTAGTTAATGCTCTTTCAGAAAATTTAGAGATCTGGGTGCGGCGAGATGGGCGAGAGATGCATATGGCATTCGCCAATGGTGAAAAAAAGAGTGAATTAAAGGAGGTCGGTTCTGTAGGTAAGCGTAATACAGGAACTACACTTCGCTTCTGGCCTGACCCTATATTTTTCGACTCACCAAATATTTCACTCTCTAAACTACGCCACCTGATGCGAGCCAAAGCTGTGCTTCAGCCTGGTCTTAAAATCACTCTGCATGATGAGAAGTCTGGAGAGAGTGATGAGTGGGAGTATAGAGATGGGCTTAAGCAATATTTGATGGATCAGTTGGGGGATACTCCAACTCTACCAGAAGATGAGCCATTTATGGGCTCTAGTAGTAGTGAACATGAGGGGGCAGATTGGGCTGTGCTCTGGCTTTCGGATGGTGGAGAATCAGTTGCGGAGAGTTATGTTAACTTAGTTCCTACTACTCAAGGCGGAACTCATGTGAATGGTTTGCGTGCTGGGCTGACTGATGCGGTAAGAGAGTTTTGTGAGTTTAGGAATATATTACCGCGAGGAGTAAAGCTCACTCCAGAAGATGTGTGGGAGAAGGTGAGTTATGTTCTCTCTATAAAAATGCAAGATCCGCAGTTTGCAGGACAGATAAAAGAGCGTCTCTCTTCTCGAGAAGTTGCCACCTTTGTCTCTGGGGTAGTTAAAGACTCATTCAGTTTATGGCTCAATCAACATCCAGAACAAGGGAGTAAAATTGCTGAGTTAGCAATTGATAGTGCACAGAATAGAATGCGTAGCCGCAAAAAAGTGGTGCGTAAAAAAGTTACTAGTGGTCCCGCACTACCAGGAAAGCTCGCAGACTGCTCTAGTGATGATCCATTAATGGGCGAGCTCTTTTTGGTCGAGGGAGATTCAGCTGGCGGTTCAGCAAAGCAGGCACGAGATCGAGAGTTTCAGGCTATTATGCCACTGCGTGGCAAGATCTTAAATACTTGGGAGGTGGACTCTAACGATGTGCTCGCTTCACAGGAGGTGCATGATATATCCGTTGCACTTGGATTAGATCCAGGGAGTAGCGATCTCTCTGCTCTGCGCTACGGTAAGGTCTGTATTTTGGCAGATGCGGATTCAGACGGACTTCATATCGCAACTCTACTCTGCGCTCTTTTTCTGCGTCACTTCCCTAAGTTGGTTGTAGAGGGGCATGTATTTGTAGCAATGCCACCACTCTATAGAATAGATATTGGTAAGGATGTCTACTATGCGTTGGATGATGCAGAGAAACAGGGGGTTATGGATCGTATAGCAGCAGAAAAGAGGAGAGGCAAAGTTAATGTGCAGCGTTTTAAAGGGTTAGGTGAGATGAATCCACTGCAACTCAGAGAGACAACTATGGCGACAGAGAGTAGAAGGCTGGTGCAGTTAACTATTGAGCCGGGCGATGATAGTAATAGTATTATGGATATGTTACTTGCAAAGAAGCGCTCCCCAGATCGTAAACGGTGGTTGGAAGATCGTGGTGATCTAGCTGAAGTTTAAAAATAGATGATGAATAGAGAAATATATGAGTGAAGAGTTAAGTGCTCCAGTCTGGAGTGGATTAGAAGATTTCTATCAGAGGTTTGATCAGTTATGTGGTGCAGATGAGCGAGCTGTACTTCAAGTGTTATCACTTTCTGATCTTCCTATTAGTAAATCAGTTATTGAGCAAATTCTTGTTAAACTGAAATGGAGCTCTGCTGCAGAAGAGAAGCTCGCTGATGTTTTTCAACAAAATTTCTCAAAGTGGCGTAGTAAATGGGTTAAAGAGAATTGGATTAGTGATGATCAGACTCGTATTCGTTGTAGCAATCTACTGGTTGATATGCTTTCACGAGAGTTATCTATGGCTGATAAGGTTGATGAGGTTGAGGATGCTGTAGAGCAGAAAATATCTCGTGGCTATTGGGCAACAGGTATAGATCCAGCTATGCGTTATATAAGAACTTCGTTCTATAAAGGTAATCTCACTTATATTCAAGAGTGGGCTGGACTCGGAGATGATAAATGGGGAGAGGTAGATAAAGATAAGCAGGAGGATGTTTTTAATCTCTGTTACTTTCCTACTCAAACAGAGTGGTTGGATAGGCTTCCTGATTGGCTTCACTATCAGGCGCTAGTCTATACTCTTCGCGAACAGATGGAGAGGCTTGAGCTTGATTTAGGGCTATGGAAACACTGGATAGAGCGAGTTGATCCATTAACAGAAACCAATCAGACTGTCTGCAGCGACTCTGTAGAGTTTCATCTCTACCGTAATGAGCTAGATAAATCTGCTCTCTTACTTAAAAATATGCAAGGAAGTAGAGTTACAGCTTTTAAAGCGATAGAGTTAATGGAGAAGGAGCAGTACAGCGAAGCTCTTACTGTTTTTGAGACAGCTCTTAAGGAGCTGCGTAAAGAGCTTCATAAACGCAAAATAAATAATTATGGTCTATCTGCACTTATGCAACAGATGCTATATCTGCGTAATGGTGGTGCTGAGGAGTTAGGTTTAGCAGTATATATAGGGGAAGTTGTAGAGAGTGAATTTGGAGATCAGCTCTCAGTTGTTCTTGAAAATCCACTCGCACTCTCTTCTGTATTACTTAAGGAAGTGGCACTCTTTATGTTAGGCAAAGTTAGTGCTGGCAGTAGCTATCTGCTAAATCATGCGCATATTGATTCATCTTGGGGAGTGTTGTTTAGAGCTCTGGCGCGTTACTGGAGTGGTGAGGAGGTGAGTCAAGAGCAACGCATAGAGCTGAATGGTTTAATCTCTACTGCACAAAAAGATGAGATGATGCTTTTTGCAAGGCATGCTAAATCACTTCTTGCCTGTTTAGATACAGTTGAACAAGATTTAGAGATAGTAGATGATGGAGGTTGGGTTCATCTGCTGCACCCTAAACAGAAGTGGGAGCATGTTCTTGATGCTATATCTGGGATTGCAGATGGTGGCGCAGGAATAGTGTCCCCTAACAGCGAGAAACGGCTGGTATGGCGTATGGAACGAAGAGAACACGATTTTCCAAGTTTCTATCCTCGTGAACAGAAATTAGGAAAAAGTGGTAAGTGGAGTAAAGGGAGGGCTATCTCACTAAAGAAACTAAGTACAGATATACTAGACTATCCATATTTAAGTGATCAAGATAGGCGTGTTTGCGGAACCATTAGTGAGAGTTGGGAGTATACGGGAGGCTGGCAGCAGCGTTTGACTCACCGTTTGGATGATGAGAAGGCTCTTGTTGAGTTGGTCGGGCATCCACTAATTGAGCTTGAGGGGGCTCCTGGAGTGCTAATTGATATCACCAAAGAAGATCCTGCTCTAGAAGTTTTAGAGGATGGAATGGAGTCGTTAAAGATTCAGCTTTCACCATTCCCTGAACAGAGTAGCGGTGATTTTGAGAGTGTGAAATTACGCTGGGAAGGTGCAAGACGGTTAGTGGTTACCCAGTATGATAATACACATCAACATGTGGCGCAGATTTTGGGAGTTAACGGAGTATCCGTTCCTCTCTCCGCTAAGCAGCGAGTACTCGATAGCATCTCTGCAATTGCTCCTCTACTTACTATTCACTCAGCTATTGGCGGTGAAACTGATGGAGTTGAACAGGTAGAAGGGAGTACTGTTCCCCATGTTCATCTAGTGCCAGAAAATGATGGTATTCGTTTCAGTTTCTGGGTGGCACCATTCGGAGAGGAGGGTGGTCGCTTCTATCCAGGAAAAGGGGGTGCAGTAGTTTTTGGAGAGAAAGATGGTAAGAAGCTTCAGGCACATAGAGATCTTCAGCAAGAGCGACAACGAGCATTGATACTATTTGGTGGGATGGAAGAGGCAGTGCCAGATATGTTACTAGATTGGTCAGAAAATGAACTGCTTGATGAGCACCGTTTAGATGAGAAATTAATTGAGACCCCAGAAGACTCTTTAGAGGTGCTACTCTATCTGCAGAGCGTAGATAATAAGGAGCTGGTGCTTGACTGGCCACAAGATGCACGAATTCCAAGATTGCGTGAACTTGGTGTAGCGAGTATGAAAGTTGGGGTTAAAGATAGTCGAGATTGGTTTGCGCTGAGTGGTGAGTTAGAAGTTGATAATGGGAAAGTGGTCGCACTGAAAGATCTCTGGGGTCTATTAGATCAAACGCAAGGGCGTTTTCTTAAGATGGCAGATGGTGAAATATTGGCACTCACCAAAGAGTTGCGCAAAAAATTGGATGCTATGCGCAGCTATGGTGGAGAGGATGGAAAAGTTCATCCTCTTGCCCTCTCAGTATTAGATGACGCTCTGGATGGAATGGAGTTTAATAGCAATAAGAACTGGAGTGTACAGCGGGATAAAATCAGAGAGGCAGAGAACTTTAAGCCTACACTACCAGCCACCTTAGAAGCAGATTTGCGAGACTACCAACAGCAAGGATTTGAGTGGATGGCGCGCTTGGCTCATTGGGGAGGAGGAGCATGTTTGGCTGACGATATGGGTCTTGGTAAGACAGTTCAAGCCTTAACTTTGATTTTAACTCGGGCTGATACTGGGCCAACATTAGTGCTTGCTCCAACCTCTGTCTGTATGAACTGGATAGAGGAAGCGAACCGTTTTGCTCCTACTCTATGCCCTATAATATTTGGTGATGGGTCTAAGGAGGAGCGAACTAAAACTATTGAAGAGGCTGCAGCGTATGATCTTATTGTCTGTAGTTATGGACTACTGCAGAGAGAAGAGAAGTTGCTAAACTCTATAGAGTGGCAGAACATTATTATTGATGAGGCGCAAGCAATTAAAAATGCTGCTACTAAGCGCTCTAAAGCTGTGATGAGTCTGCAGGGTGGGTTTAAAGTTATAACAACAGGAACCCCCATTGAGAATCATCTTGGAGAGCTGTGGAATCTATTTCGCTTCATTAATCCAGGGCTCCTTGGTTCGCAAGATCGTTTCAATGAGCGCTATGCTCGTCCTATCGAGAATGATAAAAATGATAACGCACGAGAGCGGCTGAAAAACTTAATCTCTCCATTCATTTTGCGTCGCCTTAAACGTGATGTCTTAACGGAGCTTCCACCTCGCACAGAGATAACTCTCCATATTGAGATGAAAGATGAAGAAAAAGTGTTCTTGGAAGCGTTGCGTCAACGCTCTATTGAGCGAATTACACAACTGCGCAGTGGTAGTGATGGACCTCAACATCTGCAGGTGTTAGCTGAGATAACCCGTTTGCGTCAAGCTTGCTGTCATCCTAAATTAGTGGATGCAGATTCAGCAATTTCCAGTGCTAAGCTGCGCGTATTTGGTGAAACAGTTGAAGAGCTTTTGGAGAATAATCACAGGGCTTTAGTTTTTAGTCAATTTGTTGGGCATCTAACTTTGATCAGAGAGTATTTGGATGATAGAAATATTAGTTACCAATATCTTGATGGCTCAACCCCAGTTAAGCAACGCAAAAAAGCTGTAGATGCATTCCAGCAAGGTGAAGGGGAGTTATTCTTAATTAGCCTTAAGGCTGGAGGATCTGGGCTTAACTTAACTGCAGCAGACTATGTTATCCATATGGATCCGTGGTGGAATCCAGCAGTAGAGGATCAAGCATCTGATCGTGCTCATAGAATGGGGCAGACTCGTCCAGTTACTATCTACCGCATGATTGTAAAAGGGACGATTGAGGAGAAAATTGTAGAGTTGCATCAACATAAACGAGATCTAGCAGATCAGCTCTTAGAGGGAAGTGATCAAGGTGGGAGGCTCTCGGTAGATGAGATGGTGGCACTAATTCAACAGGAATCATATTAAGCAATGAATACATCAGTAGAAGATCAGTTAGTAGATCAGAAAGCCATAAAAAATAGTTTTGAAGGGATCGAGCAACTTCCGTTAAGTGAGTTTACGGAAAAAGCATATCTGGATTACTCCATGTATGTGATCTTGGATCGAGCACTACCAAATGTAGGGGATGGGCTTAAGCCAGTACAGCGTCGTATTATCTATGCTATGTCAGAGTTGGGACTCTCTGCGACTGCTAAATTTAAGAAGTCAGCACGAACAGTCGGTGATGTTTTGGGTAAGTTTCATCCTCACGGAGATTCGGCAGCTTATGAAGCGATGGTGTTGATGGCACAGAATTTTTCATATCGTCATCCACTTATTGATGGGCAGGGAAATTGGGGGTCACCTGATGATCCTAAATCATTTGCAGCGATGCGTTATACAGAGTCTCGTTTAACTCGTTACTCTGAATTACTGCTTAGTGAGCTAGGAATGGGGACAGTTGAGTGGCAACCAAATTTTGATGGCACTCTGCAAGAGCCTAAGCTTTTGCCTGCGCGTCTTCCAAATATTCTACTGAATGGTGGTTCAGGTATTGCTGTTGGAATGGCTACTGATATTCCACCACATAACTTGCGTGAAGTCGCATCTGCCTGTATCCGTATATTGGAAAATGGAAAGACAACCACTGAAGAGTTATTGGAGAATATAAAAGGTCCTGACTATCCAACTGATGCAGAGATTATAACTCCCAAAGAGGATATACAAGAGATATATCAGAGTGGACATGGCTCGATTCGTATGCGTGCACTTTGGGAGAGGGATGGTGGTGATGTGGTAATAACCGCACTTCCGCATCAAGTTTCAGGGAATAAAATTCTAGAGCAGGTGGCAAGCCAGATGCGGGCTAAAAAGTTACCAATGGTTGATGATCTGCGTGATGAATCTGATCATGAAAATCCAACTAGATTAGTTGTAGTGCCTCGCTCTAATCGAGTAAATATTGATGAGCTGATGCTCCACCTTTTTGCGACGACAGATCTTGAGCGTACCTACAGAGTCAACCTAAATATGATAGGTATTGATGGGAGACCAGGAGTTAAAGGAATTAAGACACTCCTTAATGAGTGGCTAGAGTTTAGAGAGCGTACTGTACGCAATAGATTAGAGTATAGATTAGAGAAGGTGTTGCAGAGACTCCATATGTTGGAAGGGCTATTAATTGCGTACCTTAATATAGATGAGGTTATAGCTATTATTCGTACAGAGGATAAGCCACGTCCTGTATTAATGGAGCGGTTTAAAATTAGTGAAATTCAGGCAGATGCTATTCTTGATCTTAAATTGCGCCACCTTGCAAAGCTTGAAGAGATGAAGATTCGTGGAGAGCAAGATGAGCTTGAAGTAGAGCGCAATAAATTAGAGCAGGTTCTAGGTTCAACTCGTCGTCTTCGTACTATGATTAAAAGAGAGATAATAGCCGATGCGGAGAAGTATGGTAATGATAGGCGTTCTCCAATAGTGATTCGTGACAGTGCACAGGCAATTGATCCAGCTAGCCTTATACCATCTGAGCCAGTTACTGTAGTTCTCTCAGAAAAAGGGTGGGTGCGTGCTGCTAAAGGGCACGATGTGGATTCTACAGCGCTAAGTTATAAGAGTGGAGATGGGTATTTGGCATCAGCTTTGGGGCGTAGTAATCAACCTATCTACTTTTTGGATTCAACTGGTAGAAGTTATACTGTGCAGACAAATACGCTTCCATCAGCACGCGGGCAAGGTGAACCATTGACTGGAAGACTTTCACCACCTACAGGATCTTACTTTGTTGATGTGATTGGGGGTAGTCTAGAGCATAAAATATTAGTTACATCTGATGCAGGTTATGGTTTTATCTCTACTATAAAAGAGATCTCATCTAACAAAAAAGCTGGTAAAGTATTTTTGAAAACACCTAAGGGTGCTCAAGTTATGCAGTTACTGAGTGTTGCAGAAGAGAGTAGCTGGGTAGCGGTTGCAAGCAATGAAGGAAGGTTGCTGCTATTTCCAATAGTAGATCTGCCAGAGCTGGCTAAGGGTAAGGGTAATAAGATGATAGGAATACCCGGAAAAAGGGTGGAGAGCCGAGAAGAGTTCGTGGCAGGTGTTGCACTCTTGGCGGATGGAGAAGAGTTAGTCGTGATTTCTGGTAAGCGTACGCTATCATTAAAGTCGAAAGATCTGGATAATTATAGAGGTGAGCGCGGAAGACGAGGAAGTAAGCTACCCCGAGGGTTTCAGCGAGTTGAAGGGTTGATTAATGGTAATGCCAAAGGGCGTTGACTCTTTGTGTTGGTTTAGCCTGTTCCACAAGTAGGGCAGGCAGGATCCTTAGGGAGTTTTAGCGAGCGCCACTCCATACTTAATGCGTCTAGCAGAAGAAGTCTTCCGCTGAGGCTCTCACCAATCCCCATAATTATTTTCATCGATTCTAATGCTTGCATACTCCCTATAACGCCAACTAGCGGTGCTAGAACTCCTGTTTGAGTGCAGGTTTCATCCAGCTCATCTCCACCTTTATATAGACAGTTATAGCATGGTGATTCAGAGTCAGATGGATTGAAGAGAGAGATCTGCCCCTCCATTCTGATTGCAGCTCCAGAGACCAAAGCTACCTTGTGTTTTAAGCAGCAGCGGTTAACCGCAAAGCGGGTGGTAAAATTATCGCTACAGTCCAATACTACGGTTGCGCTCTCTATAACTTCAGCTAACTCTTGTTCAGAGAGTTTTTCTGAAATAGTAGTTATCTCTATTTCAGGATTTAGTTGGAGGAGAGAGTCTTGAGCAGATTCCACCTTTGGTCGTCCAATATCAGGAGTGCTATGAATAATCTGGCGTTGCAGATTAGTGAGATCTACCTCATCAAAATCTATAAGGGTTAAATTACCAACTCCAGCTGCAGCTAGATACATTGCAGCTGGGGCTCCTAGCCCACCTAAACCAACAATAATAACTCGAGCATTAAGTAGTTTTTCTTGCCCCTCTGTGCCAACTTGGGGGAGAATAATCTGCCTACTGTAACGGAGTAACTCCTCATCAGATGTTAACTCTCTATTGTTCACTGTCGTCTCTTTCCGTATATTGCTGTTTTTATCGTCTACCATAACTTACCCTCTCATGCCCTGCAAGGTCATCTAGTGTTTTAATATCTAGAAAACCATTATCTTTAAATATGTCCCTGACTCTCTCGCCTTGATTGTATCCATGCTCTATCATTAGAACTCCATTAATATCTAGATATTCTACTGCTTGTTTAACTATTAACTTTATGTCATTTAAACCATCTATACCAGAAGTTAGTGCAGTAATTGGTTCATAGCGTAGATCTCCTCTATTTAGATGTGGGTCATCTAGCTCTATATATGGTGGATTGGAAATTATAAGATTAAAATTATCTTCTCTATGTTGTAATGGTTCAAACCAACTTCCCGCATAAAACTTTATGTTTTTTAGGTGGTGAGATTGAGCATTATCTTGAGCAGTAGAGAGAGCTTCCGTTGATATGTCTGTGGCACTTATTTTAGAGTTTGGTCGTTCAGTAGCAATAGCTATGGCTAGTGCGCCACTCCCTGTTCCTAAGTCAGCAACTCTCCATTTTTCATCTAAAGGAATCATAGTTAGTGCCTGCTCAACAAGAAGCTCACTCTCTGGACGAGGGATTAAGGTTGCTGGTGTAACTTTTAATTCTAATGACCAAAACTCCTGCACTCCCACTATATAAGCGACTGGTTTTCCATCTGCACGCAGTTTAATTAAGGAGTTAAATTTTATATTTTCCTCTTTAGATAGAGTGTATTCAGGCCAAGTGTGAAGCCAGGTTATATCCCTTTTTATGGCTGTAGCAAGTAGCAACTCTCTATCTAGCCTGCTCACACTATTGTCTCCAAGCTGGAGAATATATTTAATTGAGTGGGCCACCTGCAAGTGCCGCAAGTTGGTCTGCTTGATGTTCATTAATTAGAGGTTCAATAATGTGATCAATGCTTCCCATCATTATTTCATCAAGTTTGTAAAGAGTTAGATTTATGCGGTGGTCAGTTACTCGTCCCTGTGGATAGTTGTAGGTTCTAATGCGTTCAGAGCGATCACCACTTCCCACTAAGCTGCGTCTATTTTCTGCGATCTCTGCATTCTGTTTATCTCGTTCTGCAGTTAAGAGCCTTGAAGATAGTATCGACATAGCACGAGCTTTATTCTTATGTTGTGAGCGTTCATCTTGACACTCTACAACCACCCCCGTTGGGAGGTGAGTGATACGAATTGCTGAATCAGTTTTATTTACATGTTGCCCACCAGCACCTGATGCACGAAATGTATCTATCTTAAGGTCGCCAGAGTTGATCTCCACCTCATCAACTTCGCTAGCTTCTGGCAAAATAGCAATAGTTGCTGCAGAGGTGTGAACTCTACCCTGTGACTCAGTCTCAGGAACACGCTGCACGCGATGAGCTCCAGATTCAAACTTTAAGCGTGAGAATGCACCCTTGCCAATAATGCGAGCAATGATCTCTCTATATCCCCCATGCTCCCCATCATTTTTACTCATTATCTCAAGTTGCCAATTCCTGTTTTCAGCATAACGAGAGTACATACGGAATAGGTCGCCAGCAAAGATTGCTGCTTCATCACCGCCAGTTCCAGCGCGTACCTCTAAGAATATATTGCTATCATCTTTAGGGTCTGTAGGGAGTAGAAGTTTTTGGAGTTCAAGTTCTAACTCCTCTTTGCGTGCATTAGAAATAGATAACTCATCCTCACCCATCGCTTTCATTTCAGGATCGCTTTCTGCACGCATCTCAAGCGCTACTTCTATGTCACCCTCTACACTTTGATACTGTTCATAGCAGAAAACAACAGGAGTTATTTGAGAGTGTTCTTGAGATAGTGATCTAAAAAGATTGTTGTTATTAATGGTCTCTGGATCTGATAGCAGAGCGTTAAGCTCTTCAAGGCGTGAGCTTAGATTTTCCAGCTTATGAATAATTGAATCTTTCAAAGCTTAAAAAGAGTGCGAGTTGCATCTAAAAGCACCGCCCTCTCCTTGTTACCAGCAGAGCGCAGTTGGCTGCAAGGTTCATGGATAAGCTTGTTCGTAAGCTGGTGTGCTAGTACATCCAAAATATGAGCTGGATCCTCTCCAGCAGTTAGCATCCGTTTCGATTTTTGAAGCATCTCTGCTTGAGTTCTCTCTGCGTTAGCTCTAAAGGCACGAATGGTTGAGACGGAATCTTGTGCATTGACCCACTCCATAAAATGAATTACTTGGCTGTCGATAATCTCTTCAGCCTGCTTTGCAGCATCTTGGCGAGATTTCATCCCTTCATCAATGACCTCTTGTAGATCATCAACAGTATATAGATAGACATCATCTAGGTCATCCACCTCTGGCTCTATATCTCTTGGTACTGCAATATCTACCATAAACATTGGTTTATGTTTGCGAACTTTTAATGCGCTCTCAACAGCTCCTTTTCCTAAGATAGGTATAGGGCTGGCAGTAGAAGATATTATTATGTCAGCCTCTGCAAGGTGATCGCTGATTTCAGTTAACGCAATTGCATACCCACCAAACTCCTCGGTAAGTTTATGTGCCTTCTCTATGGTACGGTTGGCGACTATCATCCTTCCAATCCCTTGCTCATGAAGGTGGCGAGCGGTTAGTTCAACAGTCTCTCCTGCCCCTATCAGCATAACGGTTGAACTGCTTAGTTCACCAAAGAATTGTTTAGCAAGTGATACCGCAGAGAACGCAACTGAGACAGGGCTGCTACCGATGGCGGTATCTGTGCGTACCTGTTTAGCAGATTTAAATGTATGTTGGAAAAGCCTGTTGAGTATTTTTCCAGTAGTTCCCGCCTCATTAGCTGCACTGAATGCAACTTTCATCTGCCCAAGTATTTGTGGTTCACCTAAGACTAGAGAATCTAGCCCGCTAGCAACCCGCAACATATGGCGCACTGCATTTTGATTAGGGTGGGTGTAACTATATGGCTTAACTTTGCTGCTTGGTAGCTTGTGGTACTCACTTATCCACTCTACAATCCCATTCTCGTTAAACTCGTGCATTCCACAGTAGACCTCTGTACGGTTACAGGTGGAGAGAATAGCTGCTTCATGAATTCCGCTACTAGAAGTAAGATCTTTTAGGGCGAGCGGAATTCTCTCTGGAGCAAAAGATACTTTTTCTCTAATATCTACCGGAGCAGTTTTATGGTTAATGCCGAATGCAACTAAAGTCATCTTTTAAATTTATCGTTTTTTGGTTCTATTTCTAATTAATTAACTTATTTAATCGCTCATTTTGCGCTGTTAGCCTGTAAAATACAACAGTTACTTAATATAATGCTGTTTTTCGTGTTATTCTGGAAGTCAAATGGATAAGGTATATAAAATGTTAAAGATGATTATATTTGGAGTTATAGCTCTATTAGCTGGGTGTACTACTACTGGTAGCACGCTGGCTGATTCAATAGGTAGTAAAAGTTTTGAAGCTAAAGCAGCTACAACTGCTGCGCATAAGTATGATGATAATTTGATCTTTAATATTTTAAGCGCAGAGATGGCGGCACAACAGGGTGATCATCAAAGTGCGTATGAGTACTATAAGTTAGCAGTTGAACAGGATGGTAGTGTAGAGATTGCAGAGAGAGGTGCTCGTCTCTCTATTCATAGTCAAAATATAGGTAAGACAATTACAGCAACCAGAGAGTGGGTTAAACGCGCACCAGAAAGCGTGGATGCGAACAGAGTATTGGCTGCGCTTTTACTAAGATCAGGAGATATAGACTCCTCCACTGAACAGTTCAAAAAGCTAATTGAAATGGAGGGGCGCTCGTTAGGAGTCTTCCAGTTAGTTGCTGAGCAGCTGCGTAAAGATCCAGATGGTAAAGCTGCGGAGAAGCTTTTAATAAAAATTGTAGATAGCTATGCTGATATTCCAGAAGCGTGGTTCGTGCAGGCGTGGTACTACTCTAAGAAGCGTAAGTTAGAGAAGGCTTTGATTTCGATAGATCAAGGGATGAAGTTGCGAGGTGGTTGGGGGAAAGCTATTGTGTTGCGGGTAGCGCTACTAGAGTCCTTAGGCAAAAAAGATGAGGTTTTAACTTTTTTAGAGAGTCAGGTAGAAGAGTATCCACAAGATGCAGACCTGTTTATGCGCTATGGTCAAGCTTTACTTACGCAGGAGAGAGAGGCTGAAGCCGTAATTCAATTTGAGAGTGCTTTAGAGCTTAATCCAAACAGTAAAAAGATACTGAATGCACTTATGTTGGTTCATCTAAGTAAAAAACAGTACAAACATGCCCGCCCATATTTGGATCAGTTGCTAGAGATGGATGGGGAAAAAGATAGAGCCAATTACTATCTTGGTGAACTAGAAGAGGGGATTGGTGATATTGATAAAGCTCTCTATCACTATGCATCAGTTGGTGAAGGAGTGGTCTATTTTAACGCTAGAGTACGGATGGCAGCTTTAGTTTCAGCAGATGATCTTGCTAGAGGCTTATCTATTCTGCGTGGCTTAACTCCGCATAATGTACATAAGCGTACACAGTTATTGTTACTTGAGGGCGGTATGCTTGAGGAGGTAAAGAGATATGCTGATGCAATTGAAGTTTATGATCGTGCACTGAAGCTCACTCCTGGAAATGAAGATATACTCTACACTAGAGCTATGGCTGGCGACCTCGCAGGTAAATTAGATATTTTAGAGAGAGACCTACATGCTATTCTGGAAAAAAATCCTGCTCACTACCACGCACTTAATGCTTTGGGTTATACCCTTACCTTGCGTACAGAGCGTTTTACAGAGGCAGAAGGGTATCTTGCAAAAGCACTTAAACTGCGTCCAACAGATTTCTATGTGTTAGACAGTATGGGGTGGGTTCAATATAAGATGGGAAATATTGATCTATCTTTAGATTATCTATCGCGCGCTCTAGTAGCAAAAAAAGATGTAGAGGTGGCTGCTCATCTTGGGGAGGTGCGCTGGGTAAGTGGAGATAAGAAAGGAGCAAGAGAGATCTGGGAAGTTGCAAAAAAACTTGATCCAAGCAATCCAGTGTTAGTTGAAATTTTAAAACAATTTAATATTGGTTCAGTTGACGAGTAATATTGTAGAGCGATGTATAAAATTATATATGTGCTATCTATATATGTAGCTGCTCTATCTTCACTGCTTCTAACTGGATGCACAGCTCTGCCACCCCACTCTTTAGAATATAATACTAAGTTAGTGAGTTGGGAAGAGAGGAGAGAGAAGTTGAGTATGGTTCAACAGTGGAGTGTTGAAGGTAGAGCGGCATTTCAGATAAAAGTTAAAGAGTTTGGGTCTGCTGAGAGTGGAAGAGAGACGCGTGGTGGGCAGAGCGGATTCCGCTGGAGTCAACTAATCTCTGCCGGCGAGAAGAGGCAGAAATTTAATTTAACTGGTCTATTAGGTGCGGGAGCACTTCAGTTGGAGAGCACTCCTACCGAAGCGATACTCATAGATAGCGATGGTAATGCTCATCTTGGAGAAGATCCAGAACAGCTGCTGTATGAGGTAAGTGGTTGGCGCTTTCCACTTAGTGAAGCGGTGGAGTGGGTTAAAGGGATACCTGCAACAGGTGTTGCTGTAGAGTCACTTAAGTTAGATTCACAAAATAGAGTTAAAGAGCTTGCTCAATCTGGTTGGGTCTTAAATATAAAGCGCTATCAAACTGTAAATGGAGTTGATCTTCCTGCGCTACTTACTATAAAACGCAAAGATGTAAAGGTTACATTGCGCATTAGTAGATGGCTTATATGAGTATGAGCCAATCTAAAGTTGAGCAGAGTTGTACTTGGCCTGCCCCAGCAAAACTTAATCTGTTTCTTCATATAACCGGTCAGCGTTCAGATGGAATGCATGAGCTCCAGACTGTGTTTCAATTTATAGACCTTTTAGATTGGATAAATATTAAAGTACTAAATAGCGGAGCTATTGAGCGTCCAGTCGGTATGGCTGGGGTTGCAGTAGAAGATGATCTGGTAGTGAGAGCAGCAAAAAAGCTAAAGCAAAAGAGTGGTACAAAACTTGGCGCAGAGATAGAGGTTATCAAAAATATTCCTGCAGGAGGAGGTCTTGGAGGGGGGAGTTCAGATGCTGCAACTACTCTAGTTGCACTCAATCAACTCTGGGATATAGGAATGAGTACCGAGGAGTTGGCAGAACTTGGGCTTTCGCTCGGCGCAGATGTGCCAGTTTTTATTAGAGGTAGGGCAGCATGGGCAGAGGGTGTTGGTGAAATTTTATATAGAGTAGAGCCGGAAAGAAGAGACTATTTGGTGGTCTCACCCAATACATCCATATCCACTGCAAAAGTTTTTCAATCTAAAGAATTGACACGCAACACTAGAAAGGTGAAAATAGCTGGCTCTTTAACGAGTTCTCAGGTTAATAGCTTGGTAACTACTGGAGTGAATGATTGTGAAGCAGTTGTAATTGCGCACTATCCAGAAGTTAAAGACGCGCTCTCGTGGCTTTCTCAGTACGGTGAGGCGAGGATGACAGGAACAGGAAGTTCCATCTTTGTGGCTCTAAAGAGCAGAGATGAAGCTCAAAAACTCTGTCAGAAATTGCCTAAACAGTGGAGAGGGTTTGCGCTAAAGGGGATGAATGTATCGCCTTTAATGAGTGTAGTTAAAGATAATTCGGGTATCGTCTAACGGCAGGACAACAGGTTTTGATCCTGTGAATCGTGGTTCGAATCCATGTACCCGAACCAAATTAAGTTGTAAAAAAGTTTTAGTAGTAAGAGAAAAATGTTACAAAAGCTATGGTTTATAGGAGCGCGAAACAGAGTGGAGCGGTAATCCATGTACCCGAACCAAATAAAATAGAGATGTGGTTTAAGTAATCCTTGGCTTGGTATGTACCAAAGTCAAATTGTTTTCATAAATTAGGAATAGTCGTGAGCCAAGATCAGATAGATCAAGTTATGCTCTTTGCTGGGAACTCAAATAGAGAGTTGGCCAGTAATGTTGCTCGTCATCTCAATCTGAAATTGGGGAGAGCATCTATCGAGCGTTTCAGTGATGGAGAGGTTGCAGCTGAGATTGAAGAGAATGTGCGTGGACGAGAAGTGTTTATTCTACAATCCACCTGTGCTCCAACAAACGACAACCTAATGGAGTTATTAGTGATGATAGATGCATTGCACCGTGCAGCTGCAGCAAAAATCACCGCAGTAATTCCATACTTTGGGTATGCACGGCAAGATCGTCGTCCACGCTCAGCACGAGTGCCAATTACTGCACGCTTAGTTGCAGAGATGATAAGTCGCTCTGGAGCTGGTCATGTTTTGACTATTGATCTGCATGCGGATCAGATACAGGGTTTTTTTGATGTGCCAGTAGATAATATCTACGCATCACCTCTATTGATGGGAGATATATGGAGGCGAGAGTTTAAGGATCTAATAGTTGTCTCCCCAGATGTTGGAGGCGTAGTGCGTGCTCGTGCTATCGCTAAATTGCTAGGCGGACTTGATCTGGCAATTATTGATAAGCGTAGGCCCGCAGCAAATGTGGCGCAGGTGATGAATATAATTGGAGATGTAGAGGGTAAGTCTTGTGTATTAGTAGATGACCTAGTAGATACAGCAGGAACTCTATGTAAAGCGGCAAAGGCATTAAAAGAGCGTGGAGCAGTAAAAGTTAATGCTTACTCAACTCATGCGGTACTGTCTGGGCCAGCTATTGCTAATATATGTGACTCTGAGTTAGATGAGTTGGTAGTGACAGATACGATACCGTTAAGTGAAGAGGCGGCAGCTTGTCCTCGAGTGCGTCAAATATCTGTAGCAGAGTTGTTGGCAGAGACAATGCGTAGAATGATAACAGGAGAGTCTGTTAGTTCACTCTATATGGAGTAGATTATTTGCTTATTTGCTGTTTATTTTGAAGTGAGTTTGAAGTGAGTTTGGGATTAGTTTTAAGTTTTAAGTTTTAGAGAGTTGGTTCTGGTTTTATATTTAATTGAGTTTGGAGAAGTAAAATGAGTGCAAGTTTTAATATGACAGCAACAGTGCGTAGTGATCATGGTAAGGCAGATGTCCGCCGTCTGCGCAGTACAGGACAAGTTCCTGGTGTAGTGTATGGTGATGATAAAGAGCCAGCATCGATCAAAATGGTACATGATGACCTAATGCATAATCTCGAGCAGGAGGCATTCTATAGCCATATCCTCTCTATTGATATTGATGGCAAAAAAGAGGATGTAGTTCTTAAAGATCTACAGCGTCATCCAGCTAGAGCAATAATTCTCCATGTGGATTTTCAGCGTGTTAGTACTACTAAAGAGATGAAAATGCATGTTCCCCTACATTTTATTAATGAAGAGGAGTCTGTTGGCATTAAAGAGGGTGGAGCTCTTAATCGTCTTATGGCTGAGATTGAGGTTAGTTGTCTTGCGTCAGTACTTCCAGAAAATATTGAGGTTGATATTTCAGCTCTTAATGTCGGAGATTCAATTCGTCTATCTGAGCTTACAATGCCTGAAGGGGTAACAATCACTGCGCTTAATCGCGGCGAAGAGTATGACCAATCTGTGGTCGCAGTTCATAAGACTCGTGTTGAGACTGAAGATGATGAAGCTACTGCTGCTTCTGATGATGCTGAAGGTGGTGATGCTAGTGAAGAGTCTAGCGAGGATTAAACTAGATACTATCTAAGTGGAAATATCACTAATTGTTGGGCTCGGTAATCCGGGTCCACAATATGAACCAACCCGGCATAACGCCGGTTTTTGGTTTTTAGACTATATTGTAGAGCGGTATGCTGCAAAATTTAGCATAGAGAGTAAGTTTCACGGACACCTCTCCTCCATTACTGTTGCAGGTAAAAAAGTGTGGTTGCTAAAACCAACCACCTTTATGAATAGAAGTGGACAAGCGGTTGCCGCAGTTGCTAGTTACTATAAGATAGCAGTAGATAATATACTCGTTGCTCATGATGAGCTAGATCTAGCTCCAGGTCAGTTGAAGTTAAAGCAGGGCGGTGGGCATGCAGGACATAATGGATTGCGAGATATTATCTCTCACCTAGGAAGTGATTTTTTGCGTTTGCGGATTGGAATAGATCGTCCTCAAATATCAGGTCGTCCAGTGGTTGACTATGTATTGGGGAATCCAAGCAAGGCTGCTCGTAAAGAGATTGATGAGGCTATAGATGATGCTGAGCGAGCTTTAGATATGCTTGCGGTAGGAGATTTACAGAAGGCAATGAATAGATTACACAGTAGAGGAAAAATATAAATTATGGGATTTAAATGTGGAATTGTAGGGTTACCGAATGTGGGTAAATCCACCCTCTTTAATGCGCTGACTAAATCTGGAATTGATGCAGAGAACTATCCGTTCTGTACTATTGATCCAAATGTTGGAATGGTAGCTATGCCAGATCAGAGGTTAGATGCGCTGGAGAAGATAGTTAATCCAGAAAAAGTAATTCCAACTACTATGGAGTTTGTAGATATTGCAGGGTTAGTTGCAGGAGCTTCCAAAGGGGAAGGGCTTGGTAATAAATTTTTAGCTAATATTCGTGAAACAGATGCTATAGGTCATGTAGTACGCTGCTTTGAGGATGAAAATGTAATCCATGTGGCAAATAAAATAGATCCAGCGGGAGATATTGAAGTTATTGATACCGAGCTAGCACTAGCAGATCTAGATAGTATAGAGAAAGCAATCCTCAAAGTAGATAAGCTAACTCGCTCAGGAGATAAAGAGGCGATAGCTACCAAAGAGTTCTTTGAGAAGGTTCGTGATCATCTAGATGAAGGGAAGCCAGTACGCTCAATGGGATTGAATGAGGACGAGCTAGCAGAGATCTATGAGCTTCACCTCCTAACTGTTAAGCCAACAATGTATATAGCCAATGTTGCCGAGGATGGATTTGAGAATAATCCACTTTTAGATAAGGTAGCAGAGATCGCCAAACAAGAGGGGGCGGAAGTAGTCGCTGTTTGTGCGGCAATAGAGGCTGAGCTTTCAGAGTTAGATGATGAAGAGTGTAAAGAGTTTTTGACTGAAATGGGGTTAAACGAACCAGGTCTTAATCGTGTTATTCGTGCGGGATACAGTCTACTAGGTCTTGCAACATATTTCACTGCGGGGGTAAAAGAGGTCAGAGCTTGGACATTTGAAGGTGGATCAACTGCACCACAAGCGGCAGGAAAGATTCATACCGATTTTGAAAAAGGTTTTATTCGTGCTGAAGTTACTGCCTATGAAGATTTTATAGAGCACAACGGTGAGCAAGGCGCAAAGGAGGCTGGTAAGCTCCGTCTAGAAGGGAAAGAGTATATAGTAAAAGATGGAGATATAGTGCATTTTCGCTTTAATGTTTAGAGTAAGTAGTGTACAATACGCCCCACATTTTACAATGGCCATGTAGCTCAGCTGGTTAGAGCGCAGCACTCATAATGCTGAGGTCGGTAGTTCAAGTCTACCCATGGCTACCAAATATATGAAAAAATTGCTGAGGTCGGTAGTGGACGGCAGAGCCGTCTCAGCAAGCTGGTCAAGTCTACCCATGGCTACCAAATATATAAGAGAAAGAGAATTAAACGGCTACCCTTAGGGTGGCCGTTTTACTTTGCGTGAGTTTTGCACTTCAAGGTTGAATCCAAGAGTAATTAAAAATGTTTAATAAATATGCTAAAATCCACTGTTAATATGAAAATAACTAAATACATTATTCCTGTTGCAGGTATGGGGACTCGCTTTCTTCCTGCTACCAAAGCTATTCCTAAAGAGATGTTGCCTGTTGTCGATAAGCCGCTCATTCAGTATGTGGTTGATGAGGCAGCAGCAGCTGGTGCAGAGGAGATTATTCTAGTAACTCATCCAGATAAGCATCCTCTTAAAGCTCACTTTAGTAAAAATGAGAAATTGGAAGAGGCATTAGAGAAGAGTGGAAAAGATGCTCTTCTGCAAAAGGTCTACTCAATTCTTCCTGCGGGAGTTACCGTAACTACGGTTGAGCAGATGGAACCGCTGGGGCTTGGACATGCAGTGCTCTGCGCTCGAGAGATAGTCGGAGATGAGCCATTTGGGGTGATTTTACCAGACGTGTTAATTTATGATGATAAGCAGGGTTGTATGGAGCAGATGGTTCAAGAGTTTGAGCAGCAAGGAGAGTCAATTATTGGCGTTGAAGAGGTTCCATTGGAGGATGTAGATAAGTACGGTATTGTCTCTCTTGCTAATAGCGAAAATGTAGGTAGTAAAAATCGTAAACAGCGTATGAGCGGAGTGGTAGAGAAGCCAGCTCCAGAGAGTGCTCCATCACGGCTCTCAGTTGTGGGGCGTTACATTTTAACTCCTAGAGTTATGGAGATATTGGAGAACACCAAGATAGGGGCAGGTGGAGAGATTCAACTCACCGATGCGATTGCGACTCTTATAGGTGAGGAGCCAGTCTTTGCTTATACTTTCAAGGGAGAGAGTTATGACTGTGGGTGTAAATATGGTTATTTAAGAGCCAACATCGAATATGGTCTGCGTGACCTAGAGGTGAGTGAGCAGCTGCAGAGGTTGATTAACCTCCATGCAAACTGAATAGTTACAATAATATTATATAATGAGATATCTTTACTCATTTACTATGGTATGATTCATGGCGGTTATCGTTACTATTATCGTTGCTATTAACAACTAAAAATATTTAAGTGAGGAGTTTTAATGTCTAAATCAGAGCTGTCAGATCGTGCTCAGTTAAAAGGGGCTGGGCTAAAAATCACTCTGCCTCGTATGAAAATTCTCTCTTTGCTCGAGAACAGCAAAGTAGCACATGTTAGCGCGGAAGATGTCTACCGTAAGCTTATTGATGATCAAGATGATATTGGTCTCGCTACAGTGTATAGAGTTTTGACCCAATTTGAGATAGCTGGTTTAGTTGAGCGTCACAATTTTGATACAGGACACTCTGTGTTTGAGCTTAATAAAGGCGATCACCACGACCACCTTCTCTGTACTAAGTGTGGGAAGGTGCAAGAGTTTATCAATGCTGAGATTGAAAAAAATCAAGAAAAAGTTGCTAAAAAATATGGTTTTGAAATTACGGATCACACTTTGGTTATCTACGGTAAATGCGATAGTTGTAAATAACTCTCTTAGGTAGGTAAGCCTTAGAGCTTAATGTTTAGGATTGAATAGATGGTGGTTTAACGGTTGCGTAGCTCGATAACACTTCTGTAGATTCTACTAAGCTTGTAGTCATTAAATGGGCCGTAACTAACTCCCAGCAGATTATACTCATCTGCATCTAGAGTCTGTCGCGCAGGCTGCTTGCTACGCAGTAGTAAAGCCACCTCCACACTCTGTACTCTATCCCAACTGCTTATCTGATCTGCAGTTAAGTATCTATCTATAGATCCATCTTCATCTAAGTCTATACCAAAATTTATCTGAAGACCGTAAGCGTGGCTACTTAAGGTTTGAGGCGAAGCGTTGCTACCATCGCAACGAAAATTAGTCCCACTAATTTCATACTTAGTTGTTGAGCTAGAGCTCCCAGTGCAATCTTTTCCTCCTTCATAGCTTATGGTTAGGCTACTATTTTCACCGCTATTACTTGCGTAGATTGGAGATTCAATAGGGTCTTGAGTCGTGTATCCAACCTTTTTAAGTTCACTGCGTATGAATTGCATTGCATGGCGACCGCGCTCATGGAGCTCCTGTGACTGCTCCGCATAACGAAAACTCTCTCTGCTCTCAATAAATAGTTTTGAGGTTGCGAGAAGAATAGTGGCTCCTAAGGTGAGTGATACTAAGAGCTCAACTAAAGTAAATCCAGTTTGCTGTTTATGAGATCTCTGGTGACTGCTCATAATGGAGGAATAAATAGAAGAGAGTAATATGGGGAGCTATCACCATCAACCCACTGAATAGTGATCTGATACTGCTCGCTGCTAACCGCAGTTATAGTTCCAGAGCCAGATGGAAGTAGTAGGCGGTTTGCTTCATTCCACTCTCTGAAATCAAAACGAGCAAGATCTGTTGGAGAGCAGTGTGAGGTTCTACAATTAGTGCCAGAGGGTTCTCCAGAGAGAGAAAGATAAGTGCCAGTCGTTACCGCAACTGGATTTGCTCTCACCCTCTCTATCATCGACTCTGCCTGTAGAGTTGCCAAATCGTTCATAATAGAGCCGTGAGTGGCGCTAAGTGAGAGGTTATATAGCTGCGCCAACCCAAGAAGTGCAGTAGTTAGTAAGAGTAGTGAGATCATAGTCTCAATCAGAGTGTAGCCAATGATGGAGTGGGAGGTCTTATATCTATAATTAATCATCATATAATTCTAAAATATTAGGATAGAAAGTGAAAGTAGTTACGATAGATATTTAGAATTGATATTTGAGCAGAGTCTATATTTAGATGATATAGTAGAGAGCTATGAATGAATCACTTCAAGGTTTTATTAAAACCCTGCTCGGCAGCCTACGAGATCTTACACCCATTGTGTTGGTTATTGGATTTTTTCAGTTAGCAGTAATTCAGCAGCCAATAGATAATATAGCGGAGATTGGAGCAGGACTGTTTTTGGTAGTTCTTGGGCTTACATTTTTCATATACGGTCTAGAGATGGGGCTCTTTCCTGTTGGAGAGGGGATGGCTGATGCGCTTGCGAAAAAAGGCAGTCTGCCTTGGTTAACCATCTTTGCGTTTCTATTGGGGTTTGGTACTACAGTAGCAGAACCAGCGTTGATTCTGGTCGCAAGTAAAGCCGCAGAGATCGCTGCAGCTGGAGGAGTTATTGAGAATAGTGCAGAAGCAATAAGTTCTTATGCAGATAATTTGCGTTATACAGTAGCATTTTCGGTTGGCTTTGCAATTATGGTTGGAGTCTTTAGAATTCTTAAAGGATGGCCAATTCAGTACTTAATGATTGGCGGCTATCTAGGGGTAGTGGTAATGACTATATTTGCCCCTAAAGAGATTATAGGTCTTGCTTATGATGCTGGTGGGGTGACAACCTCAACAGTAACCGTACCATTGGTTACTGCGTTGGGGGTTGGGCTGGCTAGTACTATTCGTGGGAGAAACCCTATGACAGATGGGTTTGGACTCATCGCTTTCGCCTCACTCACTCCAATGATATTTGTTATGGGTTATGGAATGTTGATCTAAGATGGAACAATATCAATGAACTTTTTAACTGAATTCTATCAATCGCTGATCTCAACTGCAGGGGATATGGCCCCCATTGTGGTAATTATCTTCGGCTTTCAGTTTTTCGTTATCCGGCGGCGGATGCCTAATCTTCACCATGTTTTGATCGGATTCTTCTATGTGCTACTTGGGCTATCCCTCTTCTTAATGGGGCTAGAGCAAGCTATCTTTCCGCTGGGAGAGCAGATGGCAACCCAACTATCTGATCCAGAATTTATTGCAGGTGATAAAGATATATCTCAATTGGTGTGGCAAGACTACTACTGGGTCTACCTTTTTGCTGCATTAATAGGGTTTTCCACCACCATTGCAGAACCATCACTACTCGCAGTTGCACTCAAGGCAGAAGATGTCTCTGGTGGAACTGTTTCGGCAAATGGATTAAGAGTTGCAGTTGCGCTTGGAGTTGCAGTTGGAATAGCGCTCGGAACCCTGAGGATTGTGATCGGAACTCCACTCTACTACTTTATTATTAGCGGTTATGTAGTGGTTATGATTCAGACCTACTTTGCCCCGAAATTTATAACTGCGTTAGCGTATGATTCTGGTGGTGTTACCACCTCAACTGTCACAGTGCCCTTAGTTGCAGCATTAGGTTTAGGGCTTGCAAGCTCTGTTCCTGGACGAAGTGTGTTGTTGGATGGTTTCGGGTTGATTGCCTTTGCAAGCCTCTTTCCAATTATTGCTGTAATGGGATATGTTCAGCTCTCAGAATTTTTGGCGAAACGAGATGAAAAAGGTATGGAAAATTGATGGTAGAATTTTGATTAAACTTTTATGAAGAAAGGAGAAAAGATATGCATTTTAAACTGTTAATAGCGTTGATTGAGGAGGATAAAACTGATGAAGTGTTGCATGCGGCAAGAAAAGCTGGCGCGACTGGAGCAACAGTTATCAACCATGCTAGAGGAGAGGGCCTTAATGTACCGAAATCATTTTTCGGATTGAGTCTAGAGATGCATCGCGACTTGGTTATGTTCATAGTGGAGGAGCATATAAGTAGAGAGATTTTGGAGACTATAGGCGAGGCTGGTAATTTTGATCAGCCTGGTACAGGTATGGTGTTCCAGATAGATGTAGAAGATGTGGTAGGGATTGGAGTTCAAATTAAGAGTTTAGCCGATGTTGTAGAGGAGAAGATATAATGGATAAAGAGAGAGTGATAGATAAAGAAGTTATTAGAGTTAAAGATGTAATGAAAACACACTTTGATCTAGTGGATGGTTTGGCAACAATCTCAGAAGCACTAGCGGAGATGGATCATGAAAGTAATAAATCGTTAGTTGTAAATAAACGGCATGATGATGATGAATTTGGAATGTTACTGATTTCAGATATTGCTCGCAAAGTGTTAGCGAAAAACCGTTCACCGCAGCGAGTGAATGTGTATGAAGTAATGTCTAAACCAGTAATTACCGTAGATCCAGATATGAACATTCGCTACTGTGCTCAACTATTTGAGCGCTTCCACCTCTCCCGTGCTCCCGTAGTTGAGAACAAGAGAGTTATCGGCATAATTAGCTTTACCGATATGGTTCTCAAAGGGATGTGTCAGAGTGATGGTAAATAGTTGAATGGTGGTAAGCCGTGCTATAGAGAGGATTGATGATAGGGGATGGATCCAAGCCGTAGAGCGGCTCCCATCCCCTAACTTTGATCAACGCCCAGTTGGTACAGATATTGAGTTGGTGGTGATCCATGGAATTAGCCTGCCGCAAGGAGAGTTTGGAACCAAATATATAGATAAACTCTTCACCAATCAGCTCTCAGCAGAAGATGCTGCGACTCTAGATATTCCGCCAGAGTTAAAAGTATCTACCCATCTGCTCATTCGTAGAACTGGAAAAATAACCCAATTTGTACCACTCTCTGCTAGAGCTTGGCATGCTGGAGTCTCTCAGTTTAGAGGTCGAGATCGTTGCAATGATTTCTCCATCGGAATAGAGCTAGAGGGGGCAGATGATATTCCGTACAGCCCTGTACAGTACGAGGCACTGCTGCTGCTGCTTAAAAAGTTAATGAAAACTTATCCAAAGATAGATGCAGAAAGTATTGTAGGGCACTCCGATATTGCGCCAGAGCGTAAAACCGATCCAGGTCCAGCGTTTGAGTGGAGCAAAATTAGAGAAGAGTTATGAGCAGTACCACCACAATAGTAGACCTAATGCGTCATGGCGAACCAGTTGGAGGCAGCTGTTATCGTGGCAAGATAGATGATCCGCTTAGTAAGAAGGGGTGGAAACAGATGCGCAGCGCAGTAGGCAACTATACGCAGTGGGATATAGTTATAACTTCGACGCTTAGCAGATGTGCAGAATTTGCAACCGAAGTTGCAGAGAGAGTTCAAATTCCCGTAATAAAATCTAATAATTTTATGGAGATAGGTTTTGGAGAGTGGGAGGGGAAAACTGCAGCAGAGATTATGCAAAAAGATGAACAGCTCCTCTACCGTTTCTGGAGCGATCCACTCCATAACACTCCACCACAAGCAGAACAGCTAACCAAATTTAGAGAGAGAGTAGTGGGTGAGTGGGACAGTATTATCAGCAAACATCAAGGTAAAAAGATACTGCTGGTAGCGCACGCAGGAGTGTTGCGTATGCTTATTAGTCAGGTACTAGCTATGCCTATAGATAAAATGTTTAGAATCAAAGTTCCAAATGCAGGAGTCAGCAGAATATCCATAGAGCACTTCGGAGTGGACGAGACTCTACCTCAACTAATATTTCATGCGGGCAAATTGGAATAGAGTTAACATACGGTAAAATTATATATCTGAAATTAGGAGCAATATAAAATGGGTTGGGCAGGAAAATTATTAGGCGGTGCATTTGGATTTATGTTGGGAGGTCCAATCGGTGCTCTGCTGGGAGCATCATTTGGACACAATTTTGATAGAGGGGTAGAGAGAGTATCCGCCTCTCTTGGTAATAGTGGCGGCGGAAATGGATGGGGGCTTGGTGGGCAGCAGCGGATTCAGACCGCATTCTTTACTGCCACCTTCTCCGTTATGGGGCATGTCGCAAAGGCAGATGGAAAAGTTACTGCAGATGAGATTAAGATGGCGCACGCAGTTATGGACCATCTTCAGCTTGATGCCAAACTGCGTAAGGCGGCACAGAAACTCTTTAATGAGGGTAAAAAACCAGATTTCCCACTAGATGACCTGCTACAGCAGTTCAAAAAAGAGGCGAGTCGGCGCACTACCATTATTCAGATGTTTATGGAGATTCAGCTCCAAGCAGCTTACGCAGATGGAGTGCTCCATCCAGCTGAGAAGAGACTGCTCCTAAAGATTAGTGCAGCATTAGGTATTTCTCGCCCCAGTTATGATCAGCTAGAGTCTATGGTTAAGGCTGGAATTAGCGGAAGAAGTTCTACTCAGAAACCATCACTTGCAGCCGCTTATCAAACTTTAGGGATAAAATCTAACGCAACTGATCCAGAGGTGAAACGAGCATATCGTCGCCTTATGGGACAGCACCATCCAGACAAGTTAGTCTCTAAAGGGTTGCCAGAGGAGATGATGAAAATTGCGAGTGAGAAGACTCACCAGATAAAAATGGCGTATGACTCAATTAAAGAGCATAGGAGTAGTAAGTAAAATAGTATATTAAAGAGTGGATGGCAGCCCAAGTTTACTGTAAAGTTGACATATTTTTCACCTAGGAGACCCAATATTATGGCTATCAATAAAGACAACTTAATCGCACCCTCAATTCTCTCAGCTGACTTTGCACGGCTCGGAGAGGAGGTAGATAGAGTCCTCGCATCTGGCGCTGATGTAGTTCACTTCGATGTTATGGATAATCACTATGTGCCTAACTTAACCATTGGACCTCTAGTCTGTGATGCACTCCGCACCCACGGCGTGACTGCAGATATTGATGTCCATATGATGGTTAAACCAGTAGACCGCATTATTCCAGATTTTGCTAAAGCTGGCGCCACCTTCATCACCTTTCATCCAGAGGCTAGTGAGCATATTGATCGCTCCTTGGCGTTGATTAAAGAGGAGGGCTGTAAGTCTGGTTTAGTATTCAATCCAGCTACCCCATTAAGTCACCTTGATTTTGTGATGGATAAGGTGGATGTGATTCTGCTGATGTCAGTCAATCCAGGCTTTGGCGGACAGAGCTTTATTCCAGCAACTATGGACAAGCTCCGCGAAGCTCGTAGACGCATTGATGAGAGTGGTTACGATATCCTACTCGAAATTGATGGTGGAGTTAAAGTTAATAACATTCGTGAAATTCGTGAAGCTGGAGCAGATATGTTTGTAGCTGGATCTGCAATCTTTGGCGCAGCGCAAGAGTCAGATGCTGATACATATAATACAGTAATTGGCGAGATGCGTGCAGAGTTAGCGAAAGCAAGTAATGCTTAAAGTAAGTAAACCAAACTCTAGTAATGTAATAGAATGAAGCTCCCTAAAATAGTGCTGATCGATGTTGATGGAACTCTAGTCGATAGTGTTCCAGATCTCGCTTGGTGTGTAGATGAGATGATGAAAGAGATCGGCGAACAGCCGCATGGCGAAGAGCGAGTGCGGCAGTGGGTTGGAAATGGAGTTGAAAAGTTAGTAAAACGCTCACTTACCAACTCATTAGATGGTGAGCCAGCAGAGGATCTATTTAAAAAAGCGATGCCAATTTTTGCAGAACTCTATGCGGAGAATACAAGCAAACGCTCACTACTCTACCCTGGAGTTTTGGATGGGTTGGCATGGTTACGCACTCAACCAGTTAAGGTTGGCTGTGTCACCAATAAAGCTGAACGCTACACCTTACCAATTTTGCGCGACCTCGGGATTATAGACAACTTCGAGATTGTAGTGAGCGGCGATACGCTCAAAGTTAAAAAGCCAGATCCAGGACCACTCCTGCATGTCGCTAAATTCTTTGGCTTGAATAGAGTAGAGCCTACCGAAGCGCTGATGTTAGGGGACTCAATGAGTGATGTTAAAGCAGCAAGAGCAGCTAACTTCTCCATTATCTGTATGTCCTATGGATATAACCATGGTGAAGATATCCGCAACTCAAACCCTGATGCGGTGATCGACTCTATGGGCGAACTTCCAGAACTCTTCACTTAACCTGCGTAAATTGAGTATGCAAGTAGAGACCTTTCAAGAGCTAGCAGCAAAAGGTTACAAGCGTATTCCGTTAGTGAAAGAGATTCTAGCAGACCTCGATACCCCACTCTCGGCGTACCGAAAAGTTGCGGGAAAAGATAGTGACTACAGCTACCTCTTCGAATCTGTACAGGGCGGTGAAAAATGGGGGCGTTATTCAATCATCGGACTTCCGAGTAGGAAAGTTATAAAAATTCGTGAACACCAGATTACTATAGAAGTTGATGGTGACGAAGTTGAACATATTGAGAGCAGAGATCCTCTAGGGTGGGTTGAAAGCTATCGTAAAGAGTTTGGGGTCGCAGAGTGCGAGGGGTTGCCCCGTTTTACTGGAGGACTAGTCGGCTGTTTTGGTTATGATACAGTACGCCTTATTGAGAAACGACTCTCTTATGCTGAACTAAACTCAAACAAAACGGATCCACTTCAGAATCCAGATATTATCCTGATGGTCTCAGAAGAGGTCTTAATCTTCGACAACCTTAGCGGTAAACTCCATATTGTTATCCATGTAGATCCAGAGCAAGAGCACGCTTGGCATAATGGACAGCAGCGCCTTAACGAAATTAGTGAGCAGCTCAACCAGCCAATGCCACCACTTAGTGAAGCAGCAGTTCGCAGCATAAGTGAGGAAGACTTCATCTCTGGCTTCAATCAGCAACAATTTGAAGCAGCTGTGGAGAAGATAAAAGAGTATATAGTTGAAGGCGATGTAATGCAGGTAGTAATTTCGCAACGACTCTCTATCCCATTTCAAGCACCCCCGCTAAATCTATATCGAGCACTTCGCACCCTAAACCCATCACCATATATGTTCTACCTCAATCTGGGAGATTTTCAAGTGGTTGGTTCATCACCAGAAATTCTCACTAGAGTTGAAGATGGAGTGATAACCGTGCGTCCAATAGCAGGAACTAGACGCAGAGGTCACACCGAAGAGGAGGATATAGCACTCGAAAAAGAGCTCCTCTCAGATCCTAAAGAGTTAGCAGAGCACCTAATGTTGATCGATCTCGGCAGAAATGATATTGGACGAGTGGCAGAGACAGGCACAGTCGAGCTAACCGAAAAGATGCAGATAGAGCGCTACTCTCATGTAATGCATATAGTATCCAATGTTAGCGGCAAACTAAAGCAGGGGATGAGTTCAATGGATGCACTAAAAGCGACCTTTCCAGCTGGAACCGTAAGTGGAGCCCCAAAAATACGCGCAATGGAGATTATAGATGAGCTAGAGCCAGTAAAGCGCGGCATCTACGCAGGCGCTGTAGGTTATATCGGCTGGAATGGAAATATGGACACTGCCATCGCAATCCGCACCGCAGTAATAAAAGATGGTGAGCTTCACATCCAAGCAGGAGCAGGAGTAGTTCACGACTCAATTCCAAAGCTAGAGTGGAAAGAGACTATGAATAAAGGAAGGGCAGTATTTAAAGCAGTAGAGATGGCAGAAGCTGGTCTGTAGCACAAAAAACATAACTGAAAAAGGGTTGTTGTCATACTTACGCATATAGAGTATACTCCCAACTTATGAGTCAAACAGCGATCCAACTATACGACAACCTCCGTCATGCCGCAAATGATGATGATAAAAATCGTCTCATAGCAGAAGCCTTTGAAGAGCTTCAGAGCCGTTATCCAGACCTAGAGCATGTAGCAACCAAACAGAATCTAAGTGAAACAGAGTTAAGGCTCAGGAAAGATATTGAAGGAACCCGTCTAGAGATTAAGGAGGTC
>Ga0257126_1000102_pt1 | contig 69591 bp, 65 predicted proteins | sample SI060_120mmetaG_FD_190151 | JGI IMG/M metagenome (GOLD analysis project Ga0257126, IMG submission 190151) | Marine microbial communities from Saanich Inlet, British Columbia, Canada - SI060_120m | ecosystem: Environmental > Aquatic > Marine > Inlet | place: Canada: British Columbia | collected... | reverse complement strand
GTTAGGTCTTCAAGGATAAAGTTATTAGTATCACCATTACCTCGCTTAGCAACTTCACCAAACAGCTCAGACGGCTTTAAGAAATAACCCAGCTTCTCAACCGCCTCTTCTTTAATCGCATCAAGATACTCAGCGCCATCAGCACTATCTTCATCAAGTGATAGATAAGTAATGCCATCCTCAGCTAAGAGCTTGTTAGCATAGCTCAGTATCTTCTCAGACAAGTACTTGTAAAAGATAAATCCAAGGATGTAATCCCTAAACTCATCCGCATCCATCTTGCCACGTAATTCGTTGGCAATATCCCACAGCTTTTGTTCTAGTTTCTTTTTATCTTCGTCGCCCATTTACTCTTTTTCCTTTTGCTCTAATTCTAAAGCCCACGATTTGAATGAATCCACAAGCTCCAATAAACTACTATCAGATTCAATTGCCTTATCAAACCATTTGTTAGATTTCTTTAAATCCTTCTCAGCCTTCACTCCGCCAAGATAAACCACACCCAACATCATTTGTGCTTGTACAAAACCTTGTTCAGCTGATTTTTTATACCACTTAATTGCGCGCTCGGTATCTTGCCATATCCAATAACCTTCATCCCACATTATGCCAAATTCAAGCTGAGCTTTAGAAAAACCCATAGGGTCAGGTCTTTACTTTTGCTAGAATTAAGCATTAATGGGTGAAGTTTCATCTGAAAAAATATTTTACGTTATACCCAAAAAATCTTTTTCATCTCTTGTTAAATGTCTAGTGCTCCAACAGTTAGGGAATGTTGAACATCCCCAAAAATACCCATTGGCTCCCTCTCGTATAACCATTAATGACTGACACAAGTTACATTCGAGTTGCTCTCTTTCTTGAAGGAGGGCTATATTATGATTTAATTCTGCATTAGCTCTTAGATTAGCTTCATCAGGAAGGTCACCCATTTCATTGAGAGCTCTAATTTTTGTTTGGATTGGACCTCTAATTCTAAAATTTTCAGGGAATTCATTATGAATAAATAATAATTCGCTAATAAAGCGTGTTCTCTGTTGTAAAGTTTGTATCCCAGTATCTATATCTTCTATAAGCTCATGATAATCCAAAAACAGATTAAAATACTTTATTAATTTACCTACTTCACCTACGCCATAAACTTCATCATCATCAACAACAGGTAATGCACCAACTAAATCAATTAAATCATTATTTATTACATCATCATCCAGTAGTTGCCTTGGATCGACTATATCCTGCATTATTGACATTGTAAGATGATCAGCAACCAAAGCAAGCTGCTCATCATTTAACCCCAAAATAGTTGTCTGATTATTATCCTCTACCTTCCCCTCAAAATTTTCTATTATTCCAATAAGATCTTCCCCATACATCTCAACCTTACTCTCTCCTATCCCCCAAATTTGTATCAAACACTCTTTATTCCTGCACCTCTTATTAGCAACCTCACTAAGAGTACGATCACGAAAAATAATATATGCGGGAACATTCTCTTCGCGGGCTTTCTCCAACCTCCACTGTCTCAGTTTTTCAAAAAGTGCTTCATCAGCATCTTCAATTTCTGGCAGTTGATGAGCAGCTATATCTGAAATATTAGTTTCAACTATTTCTGGCAGTTCACGAACAGTTATACCTGGAATATTACTCAATAGCCATAATATTCTCTCTTTTAATTCAGTATCCTCTGGAATATCAACTTGTAAATACGGCATATTTTCTCCTCACATTAATCAACACAACAACCACCAGCTAAAGCTGGTTGGTTAGTATATATTACCATTACATCAGCAATCATTTTGCCATTCCAACATCCACTTCTTAAAACTCATTATACTGTATACTTCATCTGTGTCAACGCAAAGCTTATATTGCTACTTTGCGTTAATAATTGGGATAAAACACTTTACAAATAACTAAAAGTAGGTTATTATTTGAGATTGTTACACAACTTGGCGGAAGAGCTATATACACTATCTAATACGCGTGTACAATATGGGATATTAGGTTGAATGATAATAGGTTTATATAAAACATATCAACTTAACAGACTTTATTGCATGGTATAGGAATAAGAGGCAATATTGCCTTATACTAATTATTGGGCGAGAATAAATTATTCAATAATAACGGAATTTCACAGGAAGAAAGACTGTTTCGAAATGGTTGGGGATGCATAAATAATAATGATATTTAAAATCTGATTGACCTAGCTCCGAAATCAATTAAAGAATTTCAAGCTATACCAAGCATAGCGCCGACGAAGTTAAAAAAGTATGTGGATTCGTTGCTGAAAGTTATTGAGAAAACTACGGCAGAGTACAAAACTTAAATGGTTAGGTCGTTTTGCGCCCATGGTCTTAACCTCTTATTCACAGCGGCGTGGAGATGCAATTATGAAAAAAGTATTTTTTATTTTAACGGTAACAGCATTAACAAGCATGAATGCTAATGCCGGTGGTTATCAGCATGGCTGGAAAGTCTATGATAAACCGCAACCTGGGTACACTTATGGTGGTGCAGAAACAAACCCTTATGGTCCAGGAGGATCAAAGTCATATGGGCCTGGTGGTGGTAATTCATACGGACCAGGTGGCGGAAAGTCATATGGCCCGGGTGGTGGCAAAAGTTATGGACCTGGTGGTGGTAATTCGTATGGCCCAGGCGGTGGTAAGAGTATTATAAACCCATGGAAAAGGGCAAACTAATATAATATTCCAGTAAAATCTATCATACGTAGTAAAGTTATATCGCCTAACAAAAGCCTCAGCGGATACCAAAAGCTGATGTTAAGCGTTATATTTCATAAGGAGAAATTGACTTGCTATCCCCCTGTGTCAGGATACCTGTCCGCTCAATAATCTGAGCATTCAAACCAAAGCAGGGGGCGGACGATACCCCTCTTGGAGTTGATCTATGAACCTACCGACGATTTAGTCCTTGACTATAAGTATTAAATACAGCATAATCATCCTTATTGAAAAGCATTAAATTAAATATAAGGGGATATTAATGGTAAAAGAGCTGTTTAAAAAACTCATCACTGATTTTATACAACGAGATATTAAAGATATAGTTCCACGAGAGTTTAATATCCCCCTTGAATCAAAAAAAATAATCTCACTGATAGGGGTACGAAGAAGTGGTAAAAGTTACCTTCTTTTTGATACGGTAAATAGATTAAGAGCAACTATTGATAGAGTAAACATCATATATCTAAATTTTGAAGATGACAGGCTCTATCCCTTGGAGCTTAAATCTTTAGACTTGCTGCTTGAGAGTTATTATGAGCTTTACCCAAATAAAAAAGGTGAAAAGATATATCTATTTTTAGATGAGGTTCAAGTCGTTAACAAATGGGAGCTTTATGTGAGAAGAATATATGACAATGAAAATATTCAAATATATATCACAGGCTCTAGTGCAAAACTATTATCAACTGAAATTGCGACAAGTTTAAGGGGTAGGACTCTCACCTATGAAATATTTCCATTTTCCTTTAAAGAGTATTTGAAATATAAAAATATAGAGGTTAATCTCTACTCATCAACCTCCCTCAACTATATTAGAAACGCTCTTGATGACTATCTTATAGATGGCGGATTTGCTGAAACGATAGCGGAAGAGCCTCAAATATCTAGAAAAATACTTAGCGACTATCTTGAGTTGATAGTATACAAGGATATAGTTGATAGATATAATATTACAAACAGAAGCTTACTCAAAATACTTAATAAATATTGTTTTACCAATATAGCAACACTTGTAAGTTTCACAAAGCTTTATAATGATTTTAAATCACAAGGATTTCGTCTGAGTAAAGATACTGTTTTTAATTATATCTCTCACTTAGAAGATGCTTATGCTATATTTACTTTACCCATCTATAGAAACTCTATTAAAGGGGAGCAGAGAAACCCTAAAAAAATATATGCTATTGATAATGGGTTTAAAAAAATTTATGATTACGCCATAAGTAAGGATATGGGTAAGCTGTATGAAAATAGTCTGTTTTTACACTTGCGTAGACAAACTAAAGATATTTACTATTTCAAACAGAAGCAGGAGGTTGATTTTTATGCAAGGATTGATGGGGTAGAGCATTTAGTCAATGTGAGTTACAACATAGAAGATGATAAAACCAGAACAAGAGAGATCACTGGACTTGTAGAAGCTATGGAATATTTTAAACTTAATGAAGCATATCTAGTGACCAGTGAAGAGGATAATATTATAACGATAGGCAATAAAACGATTTACATTGTTCCGTTATACAAATATTTATTGCAACAATAATTAGGGTCAGTCTCTGTTTTAATCGGTTTAATATTTATCTCTTTACCTTTGAAAAATATTTAAAAAAACAGTGGTAATCTCTGTATAGGTCTGTATAATACCCCGCAGGTTTGCGAGCGTGGTGGAATTGGTAGACACGCCAGATTTAGGTTCTGGTGCCGCAAGGTGTGAGAGTTCGAGTCTCTCCGCTCGCACCAACTATTTATGTGAAAAAGGGATGCCGTTATCAGGCATCCCTTTTTTATTGCTCTTTTTTTATCTTATTTTACAGGTGTAATTCGTTCAATCCAGGCGGTAGATGATGCCTCTATGCTGTCTAAGATTAGTGATGGCATAACTCCAAATAGAATTACTAAGAGTGCGATAAAGGTTACGGTGCGTAGTTCTCGAGGGAGTAGGTCGGTAGCACTTGCAACGACTGGGTTGGTTATTGAGCCGAATAGTGCTTTTCTGAAAATGCTGATTAGGTAAGCTGCCCCTATTACAATTGCAAATAGGGATGCTAACCCTGCTCCAGTATGGCTCTCTAATGTGCTTACTAGGAGTAGAAATTCACCAATAAATCCTGAGGTGAGTGGTACTCCTAGTGAGGCGAAGCCGAATAGGAAGAGGAAGGATGCTAGCAGTGGCATAGATTGAGCAACTCCTCCTAAACTGGTTATGTCTGTAGATCCTGTGCGGTGGTGAAGTGCTCCAACTAGGAAGAAGAGGGCAGCAGAGATAAGGGTGAAGTTGAGAAGTTGGAAAACAGCTCCCTCTATTCCCATTATATTGAAAGATGATATTCCTAATACTACTAATCCGATATGGCTGATGCTGGCGTAAGCTAACATTTGACGGAGGTTTGTCTGGTTGATGGCGGCAACTCCACCATAGAGGAGGGCGATTACGCCTAATCCCGCAAGAAGCCAGTGGTATTCGGTTGCTGCATCTGGAGCTAGGGGGATGGCAAAACGGATCAGTCCATAAGCGCCAAGTTTTAGACCAGTCATAATTATTGCGATAGTGATTGGTCCTTCCATAACTACATTAGGAAGCCAGGTGTGGAAAGGGAAGAGTGGGGTTTTAAATGCGAATCCGAGTAGTAGTAGAAAGAATATTCCTGCTTGTAGTTCTGGAGGGAGCTGCAGGGTAAGCATAGTTGTGTAGTCAAAGATCAATCCACTGTTGTCTATGCCGCCATAATAGAATGCGGCAAGGACAAATCCAAAAAGAATTGGAGTGCCGCCAGCAAACATTAACATTGTGTATTGGTTGGCAGCTCTGCGTCTATTAGGACCAATTCCCCAGAGTGCGATTAGGAAGTATATAGGGAGTAGACTTAACTCCCAAAATAGGAAGAAGAGCACGGTATCAAGTGCTAAAAATATCCCTAAAATTGCGCTAACTAATAGTAAGATCAAAAAGTAGTATAAGTTAGGTAGTTTAGTTACTACGCTCCAAGAGCTTATAGTAACAACTATAAAGAGAAGTATGGTCGCAGGAATAAATAGTAGTGAGATACCATCTACTCCAAGTTGATAGTTTATATTAAGCAGAGGAATCCAGGGGCTCTTTTCGACAAACTGAAAGCCACTGTTGCTGCTATCAAAGTTTAGAACCATCCAGAGTGCGAGTAGCAGATCTAGGATTAAGATTATAATAGTTAGATTTCTGCTCTGTTGTCGATTATTACAGAGCCACAGGAGTGGAGCAGCAATTAATGGAAGCAGTATGATTGTTGAGAGTAGCGGTATAGTCTCCATAATATTAGTCATGTCCACCTCCATATAGAACATTGAGATGGTCAAATGAGTGGTCAAGTAGGGTGAGCCAAGATTCAGAGAAGATCTCTGCAAGAACTATTGCGGCAATAATTAGGATAGCAATACTATTCTCTCTGACTGTTGCACGAGCTACGGGGGTGCTCTCTTCACTATTGGTGTTAGAGAGGAATGTTCGTTGGAATGCCCAGAGTAGGAATCCTGCTGCAACTACATTACCAAGAGATGCGGCGATAGTGGTTAGGGCTCCGTAACGCTCCATTGCAGCTTCCATAACTAGGTGAGCAGCATCAAAGCCAGGGGTTCCGGGCATTCCCATAATAGACAGTCCTGAGATGAAGAAAGCTACCCCAATAAGTGGTAGGTTATCAAATAGTCCACTGAGACGAGACATTAAGAGTGTTCCAGTCTTATAGTAGATGAGACCGTTCATTAGGAGTAGTCCGCTGATAGCTAATCCAAAATTAAGAGAGAGCATAACTGTTCCTTGAAATGCAAGGGAGTTGAGGCTAAATAGTCCAATTATCACTATGCTGGTATGGCTGACAACTGCAAATGCAATTAGGCGGCGGAGGTTCACTTGAACCATTGCAAGTAGTGCAGCATAGAATATTCCAACTAGAGCAAATGAGACTACATAGGGAGCCCACTGCACTACCGCATCAGGCAGAATGGGAAGAACAAAGCGGATGATTCCATATATTCCAGTTTTAAGTCCTAAGAGGAATACGGGAGCGATAGCTACAGTTCCATGTTCGGCTATTTTGGGGAGCCATCCATGTAGAGGGAATAGAGGGATTCTAATTGCGAAGCCATAAAAGAGCAGGAAGAATAGAATAGAGTGAAGTGTAGACTCTACTGGAGTGTTGATCAGATCATTAATATCAAAACTCCACGCTCCGTTGTGCAGTTCAGCGTAGTTCCATCCTAACATCAGAGTGCCGATAGTAAGGAGGAGTAACCCGATAGACATAAATTGAATGAAACGAGCAACTGCCTCCTCTTTTTCTGGAGAGGTTGACCAAGATATAAGGAGAGTTCCGATGGGGAGGAGTTGGATAGCCGACATCAATACAAACCAGAGTAGGTTTTGGGTGGTGAAAAGGCTAATCAGAGTTGCAATAGTAAATAGTACAGCAGCCATAAAACGGGGGTGTTCATCTGCTTCAAGTGTTTGCCATCCATAGAGTACTACTAGCATTCCCAATACTGTGGTGAGAATTATAAAAAGAAGACTCATTCCATCAATAGCTGCGTGGTAGTCTAACGGATGAGTTAGATCGAAATTCTCTGCGAGCTGTAGCGCAGGAGTTGATGAGTCAAAGTTTGCGTATGTAACAATGGTGAGTAGGGCTTCGCCTCCCATTGTTAGGAATGCAATTGGTGCGGCATAAGTTGCTAGTTTAGGTATGCGTTTACGCATAACAAAAAGGAGCAGTGCTACGCTTAATGGTAGCAATTGGAGGAGGAGAAGTAGGGGGATATTTGTAGTTACTGTACTCATAATATCACCACAAATGTTGCCATAATCATTAACAGCAGATAACGAGGCATACTTAATTGTTGCTCAACTTTATTAATAAAACTCTCCATCCCTTTAATCGCGCTAACCATCCCATCTCCTCCACCTTTAAGGATTAGATGCTCTTCAATCCACTTGAAAAGAGTTGCTATTTGTTGGAGTATAGAGCCAAACATTCCAGAACCTAAAGGTACGCTGTTGCTAGTTGATTCAAGGTCACAGATCGCTGACTTCTCTTCCCACTCTGCTAGTGATGATACGACATTGATCTCATTAGATGAGCCGATAATAGGGCGCACTACATTTGAATCAAAGGCGTGAATGTCTTTTGAGAGTCTCTGAGTTGGACGGAGTAGCAACCACTGAGTAAGTTGATCTAGCCAGAAGCGTTGCATAGCCGCAGCGTATAGTCGCTGCATCCTCTGTAACCATATTGGAGCTGGCGCTGTTGGTTGGCTCATACTGTGCATATGAGCAGGAGCATTAAGGAATTGCCAGCTTCTCCAGATAGCATGAAGTATTAGATAGATAGTTACTGCCTCAAACCAGCCTAGACCACATCCGACAAACATCACTCCTACTTGAGATATTGTGGAGAAGATTAGAGTGCTTTTAATGTCAGTCTGTACGAGTGCTGAGAGATATCCATAGATAGCTGTAATGCCACCGATAGTTAGTAGAGCCCAAGATGCGGTGACGGAGTTCTCAATGAACGGTTCTAGGCGCAGCACCAAATATACTCCAGCATGGATCATAAGTGAGCCGTAGAAGATAGAGCTTGATGGAGTTGGTCCCTCTAGTGCGCGAGTTATCCACGGAGAAAATGGGATCTGCGCAGACTTTACAAAAGCTGCAAGAATTAGCGTAAAACTGATCAGTCCTAACTGCATTCCACCGCTCTCACTCACTAAGAGCTCTGAGGCAGCCATCTCTGACCACTCTAAGGTTCCAAGCCATAGGGTAGAGAAGAATATAGCTGCGAGTAGGCTAGCATCTCCAACACGGTTAGTTACAATTGCTTGAGTCGCATTTTTTGTAGCATTGTTCCGATTATAGTTATAGGCTATTAATAGGTATGAGCTCACTCCAGCCACTTCCCATCCTACAAATAGAATGCCAATGTTACCAGCAGATACTATAAGAAGCATTGCAAAACTGAACATTGAAAGAAGCATAAAGAAGCGCTGGTATCCAGCTTCACGATGGAGATAGTTGACTGAGAAACGAATAGTTAATAGAGTGATGGTGGCAACTAGAGTGGTCATGAGAAGACCGAGAGTGTCGAGAGTGAAGCTCAAGTTAATGCTAAACATACCAGAGTTGAACCAGTTACCAACAATAATGGTCTCATCAATGCCATATATTAATGCTTTAATATCTATGGCGACAATTAGCAGGAGAGAGAGTAGAGATGTGATAATGGCAACTTTGCTGCTCTCATTCTCGCCAGCTTCTCCACGATTCCACCCTGCTAAAAAACCAGCTCCAATCCATAGAGTTGAGAGAAGTGGAAGTAGTGGCACTAGCCAGATTAACTCTTCAAGAGTGCTCATAATTTAGCCTCACTACTATTTTCAATACGGCAAGAGGTGAGTGGTTCATATTTGCCACTAAACCACTCCACTGACTGTTTTACTACAGGTAGTGGAGTGCGCTCTCCATTCCACTCTACCCAGCCACTAGTCGGATCAAAAATATGAATCTGTTCACTCTCTGGATCTTTAGCTGAGAGGAGAAGCCAACCATTGCCCACAAGTTCTTGCAGTGGTGGCTGGCGCATATAGATCTCTGTTAGCATATCAATCTTTGCCTCCACCATAACTTGGAGACGCATCGCTTCATGAATCTCTATCATCTGTTTTGGCAGACCAGTACGCAGATCCGAGTTTGTTCCATCCATTACTCCAAATAGACCAGATACATTATGGGTCACTTTAGAGCCACTTCCATAGTTCTCATTATCAACTGTAGAGAAGTAGTACTCTAAGCTGATGCCAGCCCCAACTGGTCCATTAGCTAAAAGTAGACGCTCTAAGATTTTTCCGTCTGGATCAGTCTGATAGTCATAGGAGATGAGAAATACGCGGCGATCAAAGAATGTACCGTGAGATAGTGAACGGCGTCCAATAACAGCTGCAGCATTGGTGGCGTGACCAAGTTCGGGGCGAGCTTGGCTAAAATCAACAGCTCTGCCTTGAATATGGTTGAGAGCCTGTTTAAGAGTTGGTTTTTTAGGTGCAGAGGCAAGACGGCGGCACCGCTCTTGTGCGTGACGACTCTGTGTGTCGCGCAGATCTTGCTGGAGTTGCTGGAGATTAGATTTTAGTCCTGTTGGAAGTTTATCTAAATCATACCAAATAATAGACTCATCGCAGGTGTTATGCTCTGAACCAAGGAACCAACAGCTCTCTGGAATAGTGATACCACGATTAACTAACTCAGCTCGTACTGCACTGCGGTTTGCCATTGCAGCAAATAGGCGTGCGTTAGGCCCACTATGTCGACCACTACATGCGCCACAATCATAAGCAGCGAGATGAGGGTTGTTCTGGCTAATCGAGCCATGTCCTACAATCACCACAAGCGGAGAGAAGTTGCTGACCAATCCTAAATTCTGCAAAAATGACTCTACTCGATCTGCTTGCTCTTCAGTGGTGAATCCTAGCTGTCTATTCTCTGGGGTTGGGTTAGTAGACTTTTCTGCAGTGATATCTATTGATGTGACTATCCCATTGTTACCACTTAACCAACTGTTTAATTTTTTAAGGTTGTTACCTGAGCGGAGGGGGGAGACTATTTTACAACCGAGTAGGGCGAGAGCTACAGGAGCACCAATAGTGATCTGTACGGTTGCTAAGATGAAGTTGCGTCGTGTACCTTGATTAAACCAAGTCAAAACTCTCTCTTTAAGAGATACTCTTTTTAAATGGTTTTCCTGAGCTAAACTGCACTGTGGTTGTTCGTTTTCTCTAATTTCATGGCTCGGTACTAACACTACAGGAGTTAGGGCAGTCGCCTCTTTATCATCTACACCTTGCCAGAAGTGGGGAACTCCAAAATGAGCTGCACCACCAAGGGTCTCTATTTTAGGGTTTATCTCTTCTAAGTGACGACGAAATCCCTCCTCTCTATCATCCATACAGAAGACAAGTTGCGCTACTGGTATGGTACTTGTGGACTCTTCTGTAGATACCCCTCTATCTGCCCAGAGTCCGCGTTGATGATTGTTAGCCACTGCATTGAAAAAATGTTCACGATAGTTGCGCTCATAAGCCTGCAGCCAGATTAATCCTCGCTGCTCTTCAGAGAGGTTAGCAATGGTTATACAGACAGAACGCAGTTGTTCGCTAGTTATGGTTCGTACATTAGATCCATTCAACCCAAGATGTTGGAATAGGCGGAATAGTTTCCAGCCACTTCTGTATATACTAAAGCCACTATCTTGGTCACTATTATCACTCTGTTTCCAAGTCCAGATAATGTCAGCTTGCTCTTTCCATTTTGGATAATCTTCAGGCGATAGTAGACCACCATCAGTCAGAGGTTTAGCATGGGTTACTAAATATTCAGGAAGCTTTCCGTTAAAGAGATGGTAACGCACATAGAACTCAGAGCTACGACGATGAAAATACCAGCGTAGTACATCAAGATTGGCTTCAAGTTGCCACTCTTCACGACAGACTCTCTGGGCAAATAGACGCTCCATCACTAAGTGGACTGCGAGATAATCAACCATCTCTACTCGTGTTGGAGTTAAATTTTTGTAGCCAGGATTTAAGTGCCTCCAGAGAAACATTCCAGACCATCCTGGAATCTCTAAGGCGATCTCTTCAAGATATTTCACCCAACGAGACTCATCAATGCCAATTCGTTTGAGCTCTACTATTATAGTATCTAGTGCATCATCAGGAAGAATCTCTAACTCATCTTGCCACTCTGGTAGATCATCAAAAATCCAACTGCTATCAAGCGTAGCACTCTGTCTCCATACTTGGTAGAACCCATCTTGTTGTTGATTGCTATGCCAAGCGGACATTCCCTCATCAAGATAGTTTGCTATCTGATGAATTAGCAGCGGACGAATATTGTTTAAAATATCTCTGCCACTTATTTTGTCAATAAGCCCTCTAAGAGTCAGATCTTTACCAACTCGTTCTACCAGTTTATTAAATAGTTGAGTAGACTCCTGTCTGACTTGGCTATGCTGTCCTAGTTCATTGGAGATGCTGTTGCTAAATCTACTAGCCTCTTCAGCTGAAAGATCAAGCAGACTCTCTGGATGAATAGCAAGATGATGGAGTTCAAGCTGTTCTAAAATAGCACTCCAAAGATCTTTTACTACATCTTTTTCTGCCTCTTTTCCATGTAGAGTTGAGCTCTTAAGAATATTTTCTCTAGCTTCTGGCGAGATATCTTCTTGAAAATTATCTAGGCAGTTTTTCTCCTCAATCTCCCAGCTGAGTTGACAGGCTGTTATAGCGGGTAGCGGGTTTATTAGAGCCTGTAGATATATATCCCTGCGTGTAAACTCTTTTGAACCAGAGTTACTACCTATCTGAAAAATTGGCTCATCAATATTTAGTTGCGACTCTTTATCACTATTGCACTGTTCAAGGGAGGAGTTAAGATCACTAAGATTTATGCGTCCACTCTTAAAATAATCTCGATAACGCTCATCTAGCTCATAACCTCGTGCACCAGTCCGTTCTTGCGATGCTTTTAGAGCATCTGGAAAGTTGAGATGTTGATATCCATGCAGGGTGTTGTGGTGAACAAAATCTTTAATCGGAGCTTGTCCTGGTAAGAAGTGCTCGAAGTGAGGTATTGCATCTAATATTAGTTGTCGACTCATCTGTTGAGTAGTTTGGTTCACTATCTGACTCCTCCAACTGCAGCAGTAATAGTGCTCTGTACAGAGTTACCAATCAGCTCTAAAGTTGGAATAGGGTAGAGTCCAATCCAGAGTATTAAGAGTACTAGCATTCCTGCTGCTATGGATTCACTAAAGTTAAGATCTTTAACTTGAGCCATACGACTACTGGAGGGGCCAGTAAAAAGAATCCCGATAGTTCGTATAGCGTAAGCAGCACTTATGATAACTCCAAGAGATAGTAGTGCGGTAATCCATCCCCAGCTCTGGAACCCTCCTACAATAGCGTGGAACTCTGCGATAAATCCAGCAGTGCCTGGAATGCCTACTGCTGCAACAAATGCGATAGTGGTAAAGAGGGTAAAGCGAGGGGCAACTCTTGTTAGAGATCTATAGTCGTTAATGTTGCGTGTATGAGTGCGTTGATAGAGTAGACCAATAAGTAGAAATAGTGTTCCAGCAACTAAGCCATGAGCGATCATCTGTACTACAGCTCCAGTCATACCTGTAGTGTTAAGGGTGCTTATTCCAAACAGAACAATCCCCATATGGCTTACAGATGAGTAGGCAATCATAGATTTGAGGTCGCTCTGGCGCCAAGCAAGTAGCCCTCCATAGATTAGTCCAAAGAGAGCTAAACTCATTAACAGATATTGGAGTTCACTAACTGCGGCAGGCAAAATGGAGGATACTCTAATAAGTCCATACGCCCCCATCTTTAACAGTATTCCAGAGAGTAAAATGCTAATTGGTGCTGGAGCTTCTACATGAGCAAGCGGAAGCCAGCCATGCAGTGGGAATATCGGCATCTTCACTCCAAATCCAATTAAGAATCCAAGGAAGAGGAATATTTGGGTGGAGGAGGGGAGAGTGCGTGCAGTCTCCGCCATTGCAGCCATAGAAAAAGAGTGATCTGGCATCGCATCAAATAGAACTAGTAGGCTGACCAGCATAAAGACTGATCCACCCATGGTGTATAGTACAAAGTTGAGTGCCGCCATACTCCGTTTTCTACCACCCCAGCGGTCGATCAAGAAGAAGAGAGGAATTAGGGTCATCTCCCAGAATACATAAAAGAGTGCCCAATCTTGAGCCACAAAAACTCCAACCATCGCTGTTTCAAGCACAAGTATTAGTGCATAGTAGCCACGACGGCGCTCTTTAATTTCAGCAGAAGCTAAAATAGCGACCAGCACCAATAGGGTTGCAAGTAGAACCATTGAGAGGGAGATACCATCTATCCCTACAGCATAAGATGTTCCCATACGAGCATTCCAGACTACCGATTCAGAAAACTGAAGTTGGTTGATAGATGAGTCAAACTGGTAGAGTAGTACTAGAGCTACAGCTATAGTAAGCATAGAGAAGAGCAGGGCTATTGCCCTGCTCTCATTTCCATCACGAAACATTATAATGCCAGATCCCAGAATTGGGATCAGCAGTAGTATGGTTAAAATCGGCACTACAAAACTATTATCATCCTGCAGCTGGGCCTAGTGCAGGGATAGTGAAGTAGTATTCGTTAACGATGAAGTGTACCCAGATGCTGGCAGCGTAACCGAGCGCAATTACTGGTGCCCACTTTAAGTGACCTACAAAAGTATACTTGCCACGAGCCTGCCCCATAAGAGCGACCCCTGCGGCAGAACCGATAGATAGCATACTGCCACCTACACCGGCGGTCAATGTGACTAGGAGCCAATCTCCCATAGACATATCTGGCATCATAGTGAGGACTGCAAACATAACTGGAATATTGTCTACAATCGCCGAGAGGACACCGACCATAATGTTAGCTTCATTTGTGCCCCACTGAATGTACATAATCTCAGAGGCAAGAGAGAGATAACCCATAAAGCCGAGACCACCAACGGCTAGTACAACTCCGTAGAAGAATAGAAGGGTGTCCCACTCCGATCTGGCAACATTATTAAAGACATCAAATGGGAGTGCACCGATATCCTCTCCATGTTCACCACTATCAGGCACATCTTTAATCGCAGTCTTTTTGAGGTAGTAGCCAAAGAACTGAAGATAAGCTAGACCGGTCATCATACCGATAACAGGAGGTAGATGTAAGAAGTTGTGGTAGCTTACCGCAGTTGCGATAGTCAATAAAAATAGTAATATAATGCGTTTTGCGCCTCGTTTCATGGTTACAACTTCATTACTTGAAGTTGGGTTCTCATCGGGTACCGCAAAATGCATAATTGATGCAGGAATAACGAAATTGACCACAGATGGAATAAAGAGAGCGAAGAAGGTTTCAAATCCAACAATCCCTTTCTGCCATACCATCAGAGTTGTAATATCACCAAATGGACTAAAGGCGCCTCCCGCGTTGGCAGCTACGACAATGTTTATACAAGCAAGCAGTACAAATTTACTGTTGGCTCCTCCGACCGCAAGTACTACAGCACACATTAGTAGAGCTGTGGTGAGGTTATCAGCAATCGGCGAGATAAAGAAGGCTAGGATTCCAGTTAACCAGAATAGTTTACGAAAGCCATATCCTTTGCGAATTAGCCAAGAGCGTAGTGCATCAAAGATGCGTCGCTCATCCATAGCATTAATATAGGTCATCGCAACCAATAAGAAGAGCATCAGCTCTGCAAACTCTAAGAAGTTATGGCGAATCCCTACCTCGGCAGCGTGCGGCATACCGTGATTAGCATACACTACCGCAATTATAGCCCAGATAGCACCAGCAGCTAGGAGTACTGGTTTTGATTTGCGCAGATGGGTAAACTCTTCCGTCATAACTAATAAATAAGAGAGTGAGAATATAATAAGAGCAAGAATGCCAACAGTCTCACCAGTTAGATCTAAGCGTTCTCCACCACTATCACCACCAGATGCGAAACTAATAACAGGGAAGAGAAGGGTAGCTAGGGCTGTTGCAAAGGTAGTGATGACAGTTTTCATAGTTTATATTCCTCGATCTATATTTTTAATTTTAGATTTATTTGTATATGTGTAGATGTGTAGATGTATTATATTTAATATTTATGTTTATATAAAGCCTGTATGTTACACATATCCTCCACCTAAAGCAAGGTGGAGAAGTATGCGGTTATCAATCTGTTTGGCTATTGCCGTGAGGCGAGCACTCTCTCTATCATAAGAGCGGCGTTGGGCGTCTAAGAGGGTTATGATATCACTCAATCCAATCTCGTAACGGGATAGCGCTAGCTTGGCGGCTGCTTGTGACTCATTCGCCGCTCTGGTTAGAGCTTCTACTCTGCGCTGTTGATACTTGTCAGCAGATAATGCATTCTCTACCTCTTGAAAAGCGGTAAGTAGAGTTTTACTGTGGTTGAACCACGCTTCTCGATGTTTAATCTTATTTAACATCTCTTCTGCTTTAAGCCGATCCTGTTGGAATAGAGGTTGGGTTAGATTGCCTATAAGTGACCAAACTAGGTAATTAAAATCTAGAATATTATGAAGCTCTTCACTTGATGTTCCAGTTTTAGCAGTAAGTGAAAATGATGGAAGTCGATTAGAAGCTGCAATCTCTGCATCTAATCCAGCAGCAAGCATTCGTTCTCTACTTGCAACTATATCTGCTCTACGCTCTAAAAGTTGTGATGGTAGCCCACTTGGAATCTGGCTCGCTGTTATAGATAACTGATTCTGCGTTAAGCTCGCTATTAATTTTTTATCTGCGCCAGGGTAGCGTCCTAAGAGAGACTCAAGCGTGCGGATTGACTCTCGTTGCTCCATCTCTCTGCTAGCTAACCTCTCCTCAGCAATAGCTACTTCACTTTTGGAGAGGTGGAGATCTAAAATATCCACTAAACCAACTCTTTGGCGCGCAGTAATTACCTCAAGTGCATGCTCATAGCTCGTGACCCTCTCTTCTGCAATTTTAATCTGCTGAGTAGCATCAATAGTGCGGAACCAACTGCGAGCTACTTTTGCAGCAAGTGAAAAGCGAGCGGCTTCAAGATCTGCATGACTCGCTTTTTGGCGTACTACTGCTGCCTGTTGCTGTTTAGAGAGACGATCCCAGAGATCCATCTCCCAGCTAGTTGAGAGATCTAGAGAGTGAGTCGTGGTAAAAACTTTTTTGTTGGTAGAGGAGAGTGTCTGTACCCGCTTTCCACTGACCCCAAGTTCTGACTTTAGGTTGGTGTTAGTGCCTGTAATTAGTGCGTTCTGCTCTGCTGCTCTCCAGGTGAGATTTGCAATTTGGATCTCTTGATTATGCTGAAGAGCCTCATTTATGAGATTCTCTAGTGGAGGTGAGTTTAGTTCACCAAACCAACTATTGTTAATTGATTCGACAGTTGAGTTATGCTCTGTACTCCATAGTTCAGGAACTACCATCTCTGGAGGAGGATTCTCTGGCATAATCGAAAGTGCTGTAGTGCAACCAGTAATCAAGCTCGTAACTGCTACTCCTAAAATTAGTCTGGAGATGGTTAATTTAGATTTAGTGTGGTTTCTCATTGCTCTAAATTATACTACAATTTAAAATCAGCTTGATAATTAATGTGCTATATGTTAAAATATTGCACCGATTTAAGCTGTTTCGTGATGGTATTCACTATTCTTTTCAGCGCACACACTAAATCGAAGTAAGTATAAACACTAAATCAAAATGTATTAAAGGTATCTATGGAACTGATCAAGCGCTTTCTCCCATTTCTAAACTGGTTCCCAATGAGTGGGGCGACAATTCGTTCTGACCTTATTGCTGGGCTTACAGTTGCCCTAGTTTTGATACCGCAATCAATGGCATATGCGCAATTGGCTGGACTACCGCCATATTTTGGACTCTATGCCTCTTTCTTGCCAGTTATGATCGCAGCCCTTTGGGGATCATCTAAGCAGCTCGGAACTGGTCCTGTTGCGGTGGTTTCACTTCTGACTGCGGTGGCAGTTGGTTCTGCTCTTAACCACTCCCTACCTGCAGGTATAACTAGTATAGATGCAATGACTCAGGATCAGTTAGTTCAGTTTTATGTTCCATTAGCAGTTATGTTGGCACTCCTAGTTGGTCTCTTCCAACTGGCATTAGGGGCGTTAAAGCTTGGAGTGATTGTAAACTTTTTATCTCATCCAGTTATTGTAGGGTTTACAAATGCTGCAGCTATGGTGATTGGTCTGTCACAACTAAATAAGATATTTGGGGTAGAGAAAGATCGTAGTGATTTCTTCTTGGGAGATATTTGGGGGGTAGTTGAGCAGTTGAGCTCAACTCATTTAGAGACTTTGGGGATGGGAGTTCTAGCCTTTGTAATTATGATGGGAACTAAAAAGTTTATCCCAAAACTGCCAGGAGTGTTGATGGCAGTAGTGGCAACTACAATTTTAAGTTGGTATATCGATTTTTCTGAAAAGATGGGCGGAGCAGTTGTTGGAAAGATTCCTGAGGGATTGCCAACTATGCAGGTTCCAGTTATTAATTGGGATGTGCTTGGTATTTTACTCTCTAGTGCCGTTGTTATCTCTCTAGTTGGATTTATGGAGGCGATCTCTATTGCTAAGGCGATGGCTGCTAAAACTAAAGATCGCATAGATCCAAATCAGGAGCTTATTGGACAGGGACTTGCAAATATTGTGGGCAGCTTCTCGCAGGCATACCCGGCTAGTGGATCCTTCTCGCGTTCGGCTGTTAACCTAAATGCTGGTGCAAAAACAGGAATGTCTTCGGTATACACTGCAGCATTAGTGTTAGTTACCTTACTATTTTTAACTCCACTACTATATCACCTTCCTAAAGCTGTACTAGCGGCAGTAATTATGATGGCTGTAGTTGGACTGATAAACTTTAAGGCATTTAAGCATGCGTGGTTAGCAAATAAGAGTGATGGTATCGCCTCTGTTGTTACTTTTGTAGCTACTATTGGATTTGCACCTCACCTTGATAAAGGTATTATGATCGGAGCGTTGCTCGCCTTGGGACTCTATCTATATAGCACTATGAAGCCTCGTGTAGCCATTCTTGGGCGTTATGCAGACGGCACTCTACGCGATATTGGTGTGCATGATCTACCACAGGATAAACGCATAGTCGTACTCCGTTTTGATGGTTCACTCTATTTTGCCAATGTTGCATTTTTTGAAGAGGCTATTTTGGAAGCTCTAGTTGAGCGCCCAGATGTGCAGTTCGTGTTGGTAGTAGGTGATGCTATTAATGGGTTAGATGCCTCTGGAGAAGAGATAATTCATCAGTTGGTTACTCGTTTAGAAGATAATGAGATTACCTTAGTATTTAGTGGACTCAAGAGACAGATCTATCAAGTTATGCACCGTACTGGACTATTTGGACATATCGGAGCAGAAAATCTGCATGCAGATGAGAATATGGCTATTGATTACATCTACCGCCGTATGGATGGAGAGGGCTTTGGTGATAACTACTGTGCTCTAATCAATCCTGATGCTGATGAGGCGGAGAGTGAACGCATAGGTGGTAAGCGTAGAGATGCGTTGAAAGATACATTCTAAGATATTTCAATTTTAGATATTATATTTTAGTTGCCCACAATGACAGTTAGAGTCGATATAGATAACTTTGAAAAAGAGGTTATCGAGAGCTCCTCACATCAACTTGTAATTCTTGATATTAGTGCAGAGTGGTGCGGACCATGCCGTGTTTTAGAGCCTATATTAGATCGGTTAAGTGCTGAGTATAATGATGTTTTTACTCTAGCAAAGATAGAGGCAGAAGATGAAAATATGAAGATCGCAGGGCGTTATGGGGCTAAAGGATTTCCAACAGTAATTGCGATCAAGGATGGCGAAGAGGTTGACCGTTTTCACGGAGCAAAATCAGAATCTTTTGTCCGTGAGTTTATTGAGCGTAACTTGTGAGTCTTAACAGATCCTAGGAAGTTGTTCTCCGACTAACCAGTCTATGATACGGCTGCCACCGAGTGTAGTGTTCATCTCAACGAAAGAGTTTGGATCTTTGGTTACCTCACCAATGATTGCAGCTTCCCTTCCAAGAGGGTCGCTGCGCATTAGTTCTAGCAGAGTAGGTGCATTCTCCTCTGCACAGATACAGATTAACTTCCCTTCATTGGCAACATAGAGAGGGTCTAGTCCGAGAAGTTCACACGCTGCATGGACAGCAGGGTGAATGGGAAGTTGGTTCTCTTCAATACGCATTCCAACCTTAGACTGTTGAGATATCTCATTAAGAGTAGTAGCCACCCCTCCGCGAGTTGGATCACGTAGGCAATGAATATTGGGAACCCGCTTTACCATCTTAGCAATCAGTGTGTGGAGTGCGGCCGAGTCAGATTGAAGTGTTGTCTCAAATTCCAGATTCTCTCGGCTAGAGAGAATCGCTACGCCATGATCACCTATCGTTCCACTGACTAAAATACAATCTCCAGGTGTTGCACGATTACCTGATATATTTACCCCTTCAGGAATTGTACCGACTGCGGTCGTGGTGATAAAAACACCATCCCCCTTTCCACGCTCAACCACCTTAGTGTCACCTGTCACCACAGCAACTCCAGCATCTCTAGCAGCTTCTCCCATCGATTTTACGATACGTTCTAGATCTGCTAATGGGAACCCTTCTTCAATAATAAATCCAGCTGAAAGATAGAGTGGATTTGCTCCCGACATGGAGACATCATTTAAAGTGCCATGAATAGAGAGTGACCCAATATCTCCACCTGGAAAGAAGAGAGGAGAGATTACATGCCCATCTGTGCTGATTGACATTCTTCCAGATGGGATGTTAAATGTTGCTTGATCATCTCCTTGGCGAAGTAGTTCGTTATCGAAATAGCGAATAAATAATTTTTCAATAAGCTGTGCCATTGCTCTTCCACCACTACCATGGCTCATATCAATGGTGCCATTTTTAAGATCAAGTGGGCGATTGTAAATATTTCTGGGTTGGGGCATAAGTTTGTCTCTTTAATATATTTCTTTAAATTGCGAATTTAGAAGGGAGGACCAATTCAGTGAAGTGGCAATTGCCATAATGACGATAGCTGAGAAAATAGATGAATTGAAAATGCCACTCTTTTTTCCCGTTGTAGCTATGGTTAGTGCAATCTCATCGCATAGCACCATTTCCATTCCAATTATTAATCGAGGAAGGTTGCGAGATGCGCCCCATCCATTCATCAGTTTCCCGAGTACTGCAATAAACAAAATTATTAGCATGAAGATAATTTTTTTGATCACTCTCTAAATCTCCCGTAGCTCCAGTAAGCGGCACAAGCCCCCTCGGAGGAGACCATGCAAGATCCCATTGGGTTTTCTGGGAAGCAGACTGTACCAAATAGTTTGCAATCTGTTGGGCGTTTTGCACCGCGTAAAATAGTGGGGCATTCGCACCCTTTGATCTCTTTAGAGTGTAGTTTAGGAATGTTAAAGCGTTGCTCACTATCAAATACCTTATATTTTTCTCTGATGCGAAGTGCACTATAAGGCACCTCTCCTAGTCCACGCCACTCGAAGAGTGGGCGCAGTTCAAATGTCTCCGCAACGAGCTTTTGAGCTTTTTGGTTGCCATCTCTGGTCACGACTCGGCCATACTCATTCTCTACCTCAAAACGGTCCTCATTAATTTGATGAATTAACATGAGTGTAGATTGCATTACATCCAGTGGTTCAAAGCCAGCAATCACGACTGGACGTTGAAACTCTTCTGCAAAAAACTCATAGGGGCGACTTCCAATAATGGCACTCACATGAGAGGGACCAAAGAATCCATCAATCGAGACACTTCCAATTTCTCGTACTTCTGGTGATTCAAGAATATTTTGAATGGCGGCGGGGGTAAGCACATGGTTACAGAAGAGGGTGAAGTTTTTCAACCCTTCATCAGCTGCTTGTTGAATAGCGATAGCACTGGCGGGGGTGGTGGTCTCAAAGCCGATCGCAAAAAATAGCACCTCCCTGTCAGGATTATCTCTGGCAATTTTCAATGCATCTTGAGTGGAGTAGACCATCCGCACATCTGAACCGCCTGCTTTTGCCTTAAGCAGACTCTTGCCGTCTGTTGCGGGTACACGAAGTAGATCACCGTAGCTGCAGAGAATGATGTCGTTATGTTCAAGCAGATAAAGTGCCTGATCAATTCTGCTAGTGGGGAGAACGCAAACTGGACAGCCAGGACCGTGTATGAAGTGGATATTGTCGGGCATTAAATCTTGTATCCCATAACGAAAGATGGCGTGGGTGTGCCCACCACAAAACTCCATTAGGTTGTAGCTGCGTTCCGGATCTACTGCAGCCTTGATCTTGGCAGAGATGTTTTTTGCCAGTTCGCCAGAGCGAAATTCATCGACATATTTCATCTAAATGGTTCCATATCTATATTTTCTCCCTCTATAACACTTTCTGCAAAGAGTGCTAGTGTTCTCTCTGCCTCTTTAGTGTCGATCTTACTCAGAGCATAGCCTACATGGAGCAGCAGGTAGTCTCCTATGTTTACCTCTTCAACTAAGGCAAGTGAGATCTTTTTACGCACCCCGTTGAGATCGACAATAGCCGTATCACTTTTGCTATCAAACTCCACAACTTTTACTGGTAACGCAAGGCACATAATTTTTACAGCTCCTATTTATATTTCAGATTGTAGGCTACACATGGGTCAATTGCACCTATTATGAGTGTTGCCTCTTCAAAAATTGTTGGGGATTTCATGTTTAAAGTTTTAAGTGAGGCAGCAACCACCCCTTCTGGATGAAAATTCCACTCAGTTGGAGCGAGAATCTGATATTTTTTAATAATCTCTTTGCCCTCTTTTTCATCAATTTTTACATGATGAATAAGTTCGCCACGTGCTGCTTGAGCACGACCGATTCCGCTTCCTATTTCGCCTATATTTTTAGGCGTTGAGTCAACCGTTGATGGTGTTTTATCCATCCCTATTACCAATTGAGCAAGCTCAGCCAGGCGAGCAACTTGGCGTACTATTAGTCCATTGCCATAATTTTCTTTTAGTGTCTCGACTAATGGGCTGTGGATACGAGTCAGTGGGGTAGATTCACACGGTTCTCCATCCCAGAGCGGTTGCTCAATGTAGAGAGGATTCTCCATCAATCTCGTTAGGCGCTCGCTGGATAATATTGTGGGAAGAGGTTGAGAGCGACAGCTACCTAAATTGTTCCACCCAGATTGCTGGATAAAGTTTAACATTTCAGTTGCAACAGTAATGTTTTTAATCTTCAACCACTCTTCAAACTGAGAAATGTCAGCAATGGATAACCACTCCTCAGTCGGTATGCCAAAAATCTTTTTATTTAGAATTCTCTTAATGGTGGTGCTGTCATTGTCATAGTTACCGTTATCAGTAGGTTTTGAATGGTTGATATGTTTTAGGTAGTGCTGCTGAGTTGAGAGAAGTAGCGCCATACTTTTCTGCTCAGGCGTCTGCTTAACTAGTGCTGCCCATCCGAGAAGTATTCGCCAGCAATGTTCACGAATAGTCTCCTGTGCAACGATTCTCTCTCTTGTTATCTCTTGAAGAGGGTCAGGAATGATGTTGGCAATACTTTCACATGCCCGTTGTGCTGCAACACTTTGTGCCTGACCGCAGACACTAAAGAGGAGAGGGAGTGTCTGCAGTGTCTCTGTAACAGTTTTGCCCTCAAAAATATTAGAGGCGTGAATAGGGCGATTAGAGTGAATAGAGACGCCAGCTTTATTCAAACTAATGGTGATTGCTCCATCGCTGATCATAACTTCTTATGTTCAGATCGATAGTGGGAGAGCTCACTCTCTAACCATGCAGTCCACTCACTTATTCCGCTTCCATTTTTTGCTGAGAGCGATATCATCACCGCTGGATTAGCAAGCTCCCGCAGATACCGCTCTGCATTGGCAGGTTCAAAGTCATCGAGATAAGGGAGGAGGTCGGTTTTTGTCAGTAACATTAGATCTGCTGCACGAAAAATAACAGGATACTTTGCTGGTTTGTCATCTCCCTCCGTAACAGAAAGTAGGGTGATGTTGCGGTGCTGTCCAAGATCAAAACTGGCTGGGCAGACCAAGTTGCCAACATTCTCAATAAATAAAATATCTAGATCATCTAGTTTAATCTGGTGCAGTGCATCATGCACCATATGGGCATCGAGGTGACAAGCGCTTCCAGTTGAAATCTGTACGGCAGGCACTCCTTTGTTACGAATTCGCTCTGCATCATTCTCTGTTTCAAGATCTCCCTCGACCACTCCTATCTTGAATTTATCACCTAGTGCATCAATAGTTGCTTCTAATAGTGCAGTTTTACCGCTTCCAGGGGAGGACATCAGGTTGATCGCCAACACCTGATGTTTCTTAAAGTGGGAACGATTATGGTTGGCTTGGTGATCGTTTTCATGGAGCAGACTACGCAGCACCTCCACTGCTTCACCACTGATTAGATGTTCATTTCCGGGGGTTACATTACAGCCACAGGTATCACACATGTTCACGCTCCTTAAATAATGTTTTCTCTGTTGTATTTTCTTCTCTCTCAAGCTCAATAGTTCGTAACAGCATTTCGTCACCGCTGATGAGTTGGGTGCGCCACTCACCGCAGTGGGCACAGCGCATGGAATTGATCGTTGCGTTGCTCTCTAGATGACAGCTTGTGCAGCGAACCTTAACTGGAATTTCCTCAATCTTTAATCTGGCACTAGCTGCAATAGTGTTGGCAGAGGCAATATGCCATGCATTTTTAAGTAGCAGTGACTCTACGCCAGAGAGAGGCCCTATCTGCAGATTGACCAATGAGACTGAAATTGCCCCTTTCTGTTTTGCAATCGTCTCTACCTGCGAGAGTATCGAGTAGCAGATTGAGAGCTCATGCATTTTTTTATCTCTGACTCTCTTTCGTGCTATCACTCATCTCATCATAGATAGCCCATGCGGTTAGAGCCTCCTCCTTACTAAGTTTCTGGATAGCCTGTCCGAGATGAGTGACAATAAAATCTCCAACTTTCAGCTCCTCATGCTGCAACATAAAGAGATTGATCTCACGCTGAACTCCCTTTGCCTCACACTGGGCAATGAACTGGTCGACCTGTTTAATCTGCATGGGAATACCGAAACACATTGTGGTAGTATATAATAAAATGGATGACCATAGGTGAAAAGAGTCCTATAATTTGATAATGAGAAAAGAGAAATTTTATGAGTAAAATATTAGTTCTAGGATTGGGTAACACACTACTTGGGGATGAAGGGGTTGGAGTGCGAGTGGTTGAGCTCCTTAAAGAGAGAGAGGAACGTGAGAATGTTGAGCTGATGGATGGTGGCACGCTAAGTTTCAGTCTGGCGGGCGCTATCGCAGATTCTGATCAACTAATTGTGATTGATGCAGCAAACTTACAGGGAAAGTCGGGTGATTTACAAGTTTTTGTGGGTGAGGAGATGGATTATTTTTTGGGGAGCGGTAAACTCAGTAGTGTACATGAGGTGAGTCTGTTAGATCTACTCTCAGTGACTGCGCTTAGTTCAAAATTGCCACAACCTAGAGCGTTGATTGCTGTGCAACCAAAAGAGATTGATTGGAGTGATGAGCTTTCGCCAGCTGTTGCTGCAGCACTGAAGCCTGCCGCAGAATTAGTTGAACAACTTATTGCTAAGTGGGGAGAGGTGTAAATAATAAGCTGTCACAAAAAATCATAAAAATATAGTTGACATACGGTTAATAATGGTATAAAAATAGGGGCACTGATAAGGGTACTGTTTTATAGGTATAAGAGTGTAACGGTTATAACAAGGGAGAGTGTTAATGAGTCTTGGTTTAGAAACGCATCTTGAAAAAAGTGGGGTAGGTCGAAGAGATTTCCTTAAGTTCTGTACATCGATGGCAGCAGCTCTCTCACTTCCTACAGCTTCAGCTAAGGCAATTGAGGAGGCGCTCTCTGCAGTCAAGCGTCCAACTGTGATCTGGCTCTCATTTCAAGAGTGTACTGGTTGCACGGAGTCTATCACCCGCTCTCATACCCCAACCATTGAAGATCTTATTTTTGACTTCATCTCACTTGATTATCATCACACGCTTCAAGCCGCTGCAGGCGTTCAAGCAGAGGAGGCGCGTGAGTATGCGATGAAAGAGGCGTATGGTAAATATCTATTAATTGTAGATGGTTCAATCCCTGTGAAAGATGGTGGAGTCTACTCTACTATTGCAGGTCGAACTAATTTGGATATGTTGGAGGAGGCTGCGGCAGGGTCTGCGGCAATTATCTCAGTAGGAACTTGTGCTGCTTTTGGTGGATTACCGATGGCTGCACCCGATCCAACTGGAGCCGTTCCTGTCTCTGCCATAGTTAAAGATAAACCCATTATGAATATTCCAGGCTGTCCTCCGATTGGCTTGGTAATGACCAGTGCGATTGCCCACTTTCTTACCTTTGATCGTCTTCCAGTGATGGATGAGTTGGGTCGCCCACTCGCTTTCTATGGAGATACGATTCATGACCGCTGCTATCGTAGAACATTTTATGATCAAGGACTCTTTGCTAAAGCTTTCGATGATGAGGGGGCACGTAAAGGATGGTGCCTGTATGAGTTAGGGTGTAAAGGGCCTACTACTCATAATGCTTGTGCTACGATGAAATGGAATGATGGAACTAGTTTCCCTATCGAATCGGGACACCCCTGTCTCGGCTGTTCTGAACCAGACTTTTGGGATGCGGGAGGATTTTATGAGGCGCTCTCAGTGCCGCAAGGAAATATTGGAGATACAGTACTTAAAGCAGGAGCTGCCGCAATAGGGGTAGGCGCTGCGGCGTCTGCTTTTAATCGTCATAGCAAAAACAGAGCGGTTGATGCTCATGAAACTATAGCCGTTGCAGATCTTAAAGTGGCGAAACCAAAATGAGCGATATTGAGTGGCTAAACTGGGTGCGAGGCCCCGCCTTTAATATAGCGCTCGCTATTTTTATCTTTGGAATGGGAATACGACTATTTGAAATTCTCAGTCTTGGGCATAAAACAGATCTTTCTGCTGCTCGTGGTAGTGGCGTCTCTGGGGCACTCCGCACTATATTTAGTCGAAGTTTATCTCGAAAAAGTATCTTTACTCGTGAACCACTACGAATCCTAAATGGATATACTCTTCATATTGGCCTTTTTGTCGTCATCTTTCTCTACCGCCCTCATATAGAAATCTATGATGTAATCTTTGGCTTAAGTTGGAGTGGTCTCCCCTCTGGTATTGTCAATGCAATTACTGCGGTGACGATTCTCTCTCTGTTTGTAGCGCTCTTGTTTCGTCTGTATAGCCCAGTTCTAAAACAGATTTCAACCTCTGGAGACTATCTTAGTTGGTTGATTACGCTGTTACCTCTGATAACAGGATATTTGGCTTATAACCATCTGCTCTTTGACTATACCCAGATGCTACTGATCCATATTTTAACGGTTGAACTGTTATTGATTCTTGCCCCCTTTACCAAGTTGACCCATATATTCAGCTTTGCACTGTCACGTTGGTATCAAGGATATCAAGCTGGACACAGAGGAGTCGAATCATGAGTGGTCCATCTATTGAAAAAGGGGTGCAGTTTATTAAGGAACAGATTGATGCACCCATTGCCAGTTTCTTTAGCTCCTGTGTCCACTGTGGGCTCTGCGCAGAGGCGTGTCTCTTCTATACCGAGACTTCTGATCCAAAGCAGACGCCAATCAACAAGGTGGAACCGATGCGACGCATCTGGGAGCAGGAATATACTTTGTTGGGGAAGGTTAAATCAGCACTAGGGATTTCTAAACAGGTTGATAGAGAGACTTTTATTGAGTGGGAAGAGCTTGTCTATGATGGTTGTTCACTTTGTGGACGTTGCTCGTTAGTTTGTCCAGTGGGAAATGATATTACGGGAATGATTCGTAAACTCAGAGAGGGGTTCGCTGCAGCAGGTTATGCGCCAGAGGGGTTGATTGGGGCAAGTGAACGAGCCGTTGAAATTGGAAGCCCGATGGGGATTAAACTTCCAGCCGTGAAGGCGCAAATTAGGCACTTAGAGGCGGACACTGGTCTGACTGCACCGTTAGATCTAATTGGTGCGGAGTATATGGTGCTCCTCTCATCAATGGAAATTATAAATTTTCCAGAGTATTTGGAAGGAATCGCTCGGATTATGAGGCAAGCAGGTAAGAGCTGGACTATCTCCTCTAAAGCATTTGAGGCGACCAATAGCGGAATTCAGATTGGCGTATCTGATATTGCTAGGGTATTAGTGAAACGGGTGGTAGATGCTGCAGAAGAGTTGCAAGTCAAAACGGTTATCAGTCCTGAGTGTGGTCATGCCTACACAGCCATTCGTTGGGAAGGTCCAAACTTGATTGGACGCCCCTATAATTTTGAGGTGAAACATATCCTAGAGGTGTTGGATGAGCTAAGCAGCGCAGGATTGATTAGAACTGAGGGGATGGAGAAGGCTAAACTTACCTACCATGATCCCTGTCAGATTGCACGTAGAGGAGGTATTGTAGAGCAGCCTCGTCGCCTGCTGAATAAGGTGGCGAGCAACTTTGTTGAGATGAGTGAGAGTGGGGTGATGAACTGGTGTTGCAGTGGCGGTGGAGGGGTGAGTGCTAATGAACGAGCCGATGAGATAAAGTTGACCGCTTTCAAACGCAAAAAAGCCCAGTTGGATGAGTTGGAAATAGATGTATTGGTTACCGCCTGTGCCAACTGTCGCCTCACCCTAGAGGAAGGGTTAGAAGAGAATGATATGGATATACCTGTGATCGGCTTGACAGAGATGATTGCAGAACATTTAGTAGAGGATGGCGTCAGAGATTCGGACTCTGTGGGGAAGAGGGAGAGTGGCGATGAAAGAGATTAGTAATGACAGTGAGTTTAAAAAAGTCATTGATGAGTTGACGCTTGAGCAGCAGCGCGAGGTGGGAACTAGATTTGTCCATAATGTACTGCAGCGCAGTGAGAATTTACGGGTAGAAGGTATTATTGCTGCCGTCTCTGCTAAGGATCAGACAGGGAACGTATTAAGCGCTGCTTATAGAGATGCTCGAGATGTGAGTCTCAAGGCGCACACTCGTTGTGATTCGGAGTGTAACTGGAACGAGCAAGCAAGTTATTTTATAGCCCGAGCTGCGGAGGCGTGTGTCGAGCCGAAAAAACGGTCACATGGTAAAAATCCAGCTTGGAAAGCGGCGATGCACTGTCGTATGGCACGTACCTGTATCGTAGCAGAGCAGGGTGATGAGTCTAATCATAGTGAGAGCGAATTGCAGTATGAGATATTAAAAAGTTATCTTAATTTAAATAGAGTAGAGAGAATTGAGGAATAAATTATGAGTGAACGCATTGTAGTTGACCCTATTACCCGAATCGAAGGGCACCTCCGTATTGAGGCAGAGATGGATGGCGATAAGATTGGTGCTGCCTACTCTTCTGGCACTATGGTGCGAGGAATTGAGAATATCCTAAAAGGAAGAGATCCTCGTGATGCTTGGGTCTACACACAACGTATCTGCGGTGTCTGTACGTTAGTACACGGTATTGCTTCGGTAAGAGCAGTTGAGGATGCTCTCAACTGGGAGATCCCTGCTAATGCACAACTTATCCGTAATTTGATGATCGGCGCACAGTATGTGCATGATCATGTGATGCACTTCTATCATCTTCATGCACTAGACTGGGTTGATGTGGTCTCTGCGCTGAGCGCAGACCCGAAAGCGACCTCTGAGTTGGCGCAGTCAATTAGCTCATGGCCTAAATCATCACCAGGTTACTTTTCTGATATTCAAAAAAAGGTGAAGGGGTTTGTAGAGAGTGGTCAATTAGGAATCTTCTCCAACGCTTACTGGGGACATCCTGCCTACAAACTTCCCGCTGAGGCAAACTTGATGGCTGTTGCTCACTACCTTGAAGCCTTAGAGTGGCAGAGAGACGTGGTGAAGATTCATACTATTCTGGGGGGTAAAAACCCTCACCCTAACTTTGTGGTGGGAGGAGCACCTGTGGCGATTAGTACCGAGGATACCGGTAACACAGCGCTTAATATGGATGGGTTGATGACCATTAAAAGTGTTATTGAGAAGATGCAGGCATTTGTGGATCAGGTCTATGTCCCAGATACCTTGGCTATTGCAAGTTTCTATAAAGATTGGTTTTCTAAAGGGGAGGGGGTCGGTAACTTTATGGTGATGGGCGATTTCCCCGCTAAAGGGAATAATGATGTCGATAGCTTTCTGGTTCCACCTGGTATTATTCTCAATCGTGATCTCTCAACAGTCCACGATTTTGATCTGAATGATGCTAGTCAAATTCGTGAGTATGTAGCACACTCTTGGTACGACTATAGTGAGGGTAAAAATGAAGGGCTTCATCCCTATGATGGAGAGACCAATCTTAATTATAGTGGCCCCAAGCCTCCTTATAAACATCTTGATGTGGATCAATCTTACTCTTGGTTGAAATCCCCCCGTTGGAAAGGTCATGCGATGGAGGTGGGGCCACTGGCACGAGTTCTAGTCATGTATGCCAAAGGGCATGAACAGACGGTAGAGCTTGCCAACTATGCACTAAAAACATTAGATCTACCTCTAGAGGCGATGTTCTCTACTATGGGGAGAACGGCTGCTCGCACCTTAGAGACTAAAATCTTTGCAGACAATATGATGGGATGGTATGGTGATCTGGTTGCCAATATCAAGGCAGGAGATCTGACTACCCATAATCAAAAATTGTGGGATCCCGCTGACTGGCCAAGTGAGGCAAAAGGGGTCGGCTTTACTGAAGCACCTCGCGGAGCACTAGGGCATTGGATTGTGATCAAAGATCAAAAAATTGATAATTATCAAGCAGTGGTCCCGACTACTTGGAATGCAGGGCCACGAGATAGTGAGGGTAAGAGAGGCCCTTATGAAGCGGCACTGGAAGATAATCACACTATGTACGATACTAATCAACCATTGGAGATTCTGCGAACTCTCCATAGTTTTGATCCTTGTATCGCCTGTGCGGTTCATCTAGTAGATGCGGATGGTAAGCCACTGACTCAGATTAAAGTGACCTGATATAGAATAACAGTTGATTAAAAATGGAGAGTGATAAAATGGATAAGATACACAAGGCAGCGATGACATTACTGTTGTTCAGCCAAACTCTGATTGCTGAGGCACATACTGGCGTAATCCATATTGGAACAGTACAGGATGGGATAAATCACTTTTTCAGTAGTTTTGATCATCTGTTGATCTTGATGCTGGGTGTGTGGATTCCATTTAAGTTGTATGGATCAATACGCAATAGAATAGAACAGCATTCAGATAATTAAATGTTATCTTCCTGGAAGAGAGAGCGTCTCATTCAGGAACTATTGAATCTAGAGGTCTACCCTCATGCTGTAGATAAGGTGCAGCATATTGAGACCCATATCTCCCATATCTTTCTTGCAGGAGAGTATGCCTATAAGATAAAGAAAGCACTAAATCTTGGATTCTTAGACTTCTCAACGTTGGAAAAGCGCAAGCAGTTCTGTGAGGAGGAGATACGTCTTAACTCAAGATTGGCAGAATCAATCTATATCTCTGTTGCAACTATTGTATGTAGAGGCGAGGGAGAAGAGAGTGTTGTTCTAGTTAATAGTGATGAGAATACTGAAGTTGAGAAGGGAGAAGTTGTAGAGTATGCGGTGAGAATGCACCGCTTCCCTCACAATATGGAGCTTGATCGACTATTAGAGGAGAGTGGGTCGGGCTCTCATTGGAGAGATGAGTGGATCGATGAGATAGCATTGCAGATCGCAGCATTTCATGAAGAGATAGCATTCGCGCCACCTCACTCAGAATATGGCAACTCATCAGAGATAATCAGTTCAGTCCTCGAAAATTTTGAGCAGATTGATCAGCTCACCTACAGCCAAGAATCGTTCAAAGGGGTGGCTACCCTCTCCGCCAAACTGCATCAATGGTCAATTTCAGAGTGGAGAAGAGTCACTGCCGTCATGGAGAGACGCCAGCAGGCAGGAGATATTCGTGAATGTCATGGTGATATGCATCTTGCTAATATGGTCTATTGGAAAGGAAAGGTGCAGATTTTTGATGGAATTGAGTTTTCTCCCAGTTTGCGCTGGATAGATAGAGTTAGTGAGATTGCTTTTTTAGTGATGGATTTAGAGAGTAGAGGAAGAGAAGATCTGGCATGGCGCTTTCTGAATGGCTATCTTAGCTGGAGTGGTGATTATGCAGGGCTTGAGCTGCTTAATTTTTACTGCACCTATCGAGCGGCTGTGCGAGGGAAAGTAGCCGCTATTCGTCACGCTCAAATGGAGAGCTCTCCAGAACAGAAGAGCGCCAAAAAAGAGCTTGTCCGCTATCTTGAATTGGCAGAGCACTATACAAAACAGAAGATAGGTGGAGTGATTGTTATGCAGGGGCTTTCAGGAAGCGGTAAGAGCACTCTAGCTAAACCCTTAGTAGAACAGTTGCCAGCGATATGGATACGCTCGGATGTTGAAAGAAAGAGGCTGTTTGGAGAGTTTCCGGGAATTGACGAGCCATCAATGGTAGGCGATCTCTATAGTAGAGAAGCGGGAATCGCCACCTACCAGAGACTACAGCAGTTGAGTGAGATGATAGTTGGATTTGGAATGAGTGTCATAGTCGATGCAACTTTTTTGCATGGTGGTGGGCGCAGAGCATTTGCATCTTTTTTTCAAGATAAGAATATCTCCTTTTTAATGCTTGCTCTAAATGTAGAGAGTGATGAGCTTCGTAGGAGGGTTCTCAGACGAACAGAGAGAGGAGATGATATATCAGATGCGGATCTGGAAGTGCTGGAGCGGCAGCTCGGTTCGGCAGAGCCTATTGCAGAGAGTGAAGAGTGTTACACTCTTTACATAGATGCAAACAATGAGATAGATATAGAGAAAACTGTTCTGTATTGTCAGAACTATCTAAAAACCTCTATAGAGTGACTCTTTGATAATTTTGCTTTAGAGTATGGTGATTGATTTGAGGGCTATTAAAAAATATCCATTATGAAACAGGCAGCTTTACATTTTCTTGCATCCAATCAGTTTGAGCAGCTGCTTAGCACGCTTAAACAGAGTGGTTACCATAATGTTGCACCGCAAGTGGTGGATGACACCATTCTTTATCGTCCATTAAAATCTTTGACAGATCTTCCGCAGGGTACCTCTGATCAACAGGGGGAGGGACGTTATACCTTGAATAAAAAAGGTGTAGAGGAGCGTGGAGCACAACACATCTTTAGCTGGGCGAATGGACCTCAGGCACTTAAGCCGCTGCTGTTTCCTCCGCAGGAGAGTCTTTGGCGGGCAGAAAAAGAGAGCAGTGGAAAGACGAAGTTTATGAGTATCATGCCAGAGGTTTCACCGACTGCTGTGATTGGTGTGAAAAATTGTGATCTTGCGGCACTACAGTTATTGGATAACCATTTTCTAGGAACAGATTCCCCTGACCCCTGGTATCGCCAGAGACGAGAGAGTCTATTGCTGATTTCGGTCAACTGCACTCACCCTTCGGACAACTGTTTTTGTGTCTCAACCCACTCTAATTCTAACCAGAGTGGTCCTGAGGTATTGAGTGGTTATGATCTCAATCTGCATGAGCTTGATGATGGATTTTTGATTCAATCTGGAAGTGAGAAAGGGGAGGAAATTCTTTCTCAGCTTACACTCACCGTGGTGACTGAAGTGATGGTTGAAGAGGCTAACAGCGCATTGGAGAGTGCTGTCTCTGCACAAAAGCAGCAACTAGCAACCACCGACTTCCGTCCATTTTTCAAGGGAAAGGAGGAGGCCCCTCAGTGGCAACAGATTGCTGAACATTGTCTTGCTTGTGGAAACTGTACAGCTGTCTGCCCCAGCTGTTTTTGTCATCGTGAAGAGGAGATTCCCTCCTTAGATTTAGCGGTGAGCAATCATCAACGACTCTGGGACTCTTGTTTTAATTCAGAACATAGCATGCTTCATGGAATTCCGGTGCGTAGTGAGACGACTCATCGTTATCGTCAATGGATGATGCATAAATTAGCAGGATGGCATGATCAATTTGGAGAGAGTGGTTGTGTAGGTTGTGGACGTTGTATTACCTGGTGTCCCGTAGGGATCAATATTGTTACGGAATCTGCTCGATTTGCAGAAGAAGAGAAACAGACTGAAGCTTCTTATAGCCGATCTACAGTAAAGAGTAATAAGGCATGATAATGGATCATACATTAAATGCCAGAGTTCCAATGCGAGCAGAAATTGTCTCGAGAATTCAAGAAAGTGATTCTGTCTTTACATTACGTTTACGGCTGGTTGATGAGAGTGAGCGACTTAACTACTGCTTTCAACCGGGGCAGTTTAATATGGTCTATCTGTATGGTGTTGGTGAGGTGGCGATCTCTATTGTTTCTGATGCTGAGGGAGATATGTTTTTTAGCCATACTATTCGCGCGGTAGGGAGAGTCACTAAGGGGTTGGAGCAGCTCAAACAGGGAGATGAACTCGGGGTGCGAGGTCCATTTGGAAGAGGTTGGCCAATGACCTTGGCAGAGGGAGAAAACTTGGTTGTCGTGACAGGAGGAATTGGCTGTGCACCTGTGGTCTCTGCGATTGAGTCAATTAGACAGTCGCGTGAACGATACGGCAGGCTGTTAATGTTGGAGGGGGTCTGTCACCACAAAGATCTTATCTATAGCGATCGCTTTCAAGCGTGGGATAAGATCGAGAATAGTGAGTTGATTCTCTGCTGTGATGACAAGGCGGCGCCTTGGCCGTGGCATACTGATAGAGTGACTGACCACCTTGACCAACTTGGGAAAGAAAAAGAGGATACGATTGCCTTTCTCTGTGGGCCTGAAGGAATGATGGTTGCTGCAGCAGCTGTGTTAGAGCAAAATGGAGTGAGTGAAGAAAATATCTGGCTCAGTTTAGAACGCAATATGCAGTGTGGTGATGGCTTCTGCGGTCACTGCCAACTAGGGAGTTATTTTGTTTGTCGAGATGGTCCAGTTTTTAGCTGGAGAGAAATTCGTGAACCCTTAACCGTTAGGGGGTTATGATGCTAAAAGTTGAAAATAGAAAACCTCGTGTTGCCATTCATAAGTTTAGCTCCTGTGATGGCTGCCAACTAGCATTTTTAAATTTAGGAGAGAACCTGCTAGCATTGGCAGAGGCGGTAGAAATTGTCCACTTTGCAGAGGCAGGCGTCGTTGCAGTAGATACTGAGGTTGATATTGCCTTTGTTGAGGGGAGTGTCTATACTCCAGAAGATCAGAAACGGATCGAAAGAGTACGACAACAGAGTGGGGTGGTGATTACCATTGGTGCTTGTGCCACCTCAGGGGGTATTCAGGCACTACGCAATATCAAAGATAGTAGTGTGGATAGAGATTGGGTTGGGGCGATCTATGCCTCGCCACAACATATTGAGACACTCTCCCGTTCAACTCCAATTAAAGAGTATATCAAAGTGGATTTTGAGATCTGGGGCTGCCCCATTAGCTCTACGCAGTTGGTAGCAGTTGTCCATGATCTTCTGCGAGGAGTGTCGCCGAGCGTGACGGATGAACCACTTTGTCAAACTTGCAAGCGCCAACAGATCGTCTGTACCTTAATTACTCAACAGCAGGCCTGTCTTGGACCAGTCACCAGAGCGGGGTGTGGCGCAATCTGTCCCGCAATGGGAAGAGAGTGTTATGGTTGTAGTGGAACGATTACAACGGCTAACAGTAGTTCTCTGAGTCACTATTTTAGTGGTCTAGGATTGCTTCCAGAACAGATATCTCAAAAAATGAATATGATCCATGCAGGCGAAAAAGAGAAGATAGGTATGAGGAGTGGTCATGAGTAAAACAGTCAATATTGAAGTTCCAATTTTGGCGCGTGTTGAGGGGGAGGGGGCATTGCAGTTAAAGATCAGAGAGGGGGAGATTGAGCAGTTGGCGTTGCGTATTTATGAGCCTCCTCGCTTCTTTGAGAAGTTTCTAGAGGGGCGTTCAGTAGAGGATCTCCCTGAGATGGTGGCAAGAATATGTGGTATCTGCCCAGTCGCCTATCAGATGAGTGCGCTCATTGCTGTTGAAAAACTATTTGAGGTAGAGGTGAGTGGTTGGGTGAAATCAATGCGCCGTCTCTTCTACTGCGGAGAGTGGATACAGAGCCATAGTCTCCATATTCATCTGCTTGCAGCCCCAGATTTTTTTGGTTACAACAGCGCTATTGAGATGGCAAAAGAGTTTCCAGATGAGGTGCGACGTGGGCTTCATCTACAAGGTATCGGAAATAGAGTCATTGAACTGTTAGGAGGCCGTTCAGTGCATCCAGTTGGAGCAAAAATAGGCGGGTTTCACCGTGCACCAAAGCAACAGCAGGTAGATGAGTTATATGCTGAGATAAAGGTTGGAATCGGTGAAGCGGAAAATCTCTTGCGTTGGCTCAGCACAATTGAGTTGCCAAATGAGGAGCAAATATTTACCAGTGTCGCCCTCAGAGAGCAACAACACTACTCTATATTTGGGGGTAAAATCATCTCTGATCAGGGTTTAAGTATCTCTATTGATGAGTATGAGAGCCACTTCTCTGAATTTCAGGTTCCCCACTCAACCGCTCTCCATTCACACCTAGAGGGAGATCCCTATCTAGTCGGCCCTCTCGCCCGTATGAATCTTAACTTTGACCAGCTACCAGCACGACTGCGTGATCTCTGTGATGAGCTTGGAATTCATTTTCCCTCAAAAAATATGTTCCACAGTTTGCTGGCTCGAGGAGTTGAGTTAGTGGTAGCTCTCTATGATGCAGAGGCGATACTTGCTAATTATCAGGTTCCAGAGCAATCATCAGTTCCCTATACCCCTAAAGCAGGAGTGGCGTATGGTGCAACCTGTGCTCCGCGCGGGCTACTCTGGCACCGATATAAAATAAGTGCAGAAGGTGAGATTGTCAGTGCTAACATTGTTCCGCCCACCAGTCAGAATCAGGCCCGCATTGAGGAAGATCTCCATAACTCACTGACCCATTTCGGGCTTACACAAACAGAAGATGAGATCCGTCTCCACGGCGAACAGGTTATTCGTAACTACGACCCTTGTATCTCCTGTGCGACCCATTTTTTAAAATTGAAAGTTGATCGGTAGTTGGTTTTGGCTGACTCTCTCATCATTGGAATTGGTAGCCCATTTGGTGAGGACAATATTGGCTGGGAGGTAGTACGCAAACTTCCTGAACGAGAGGGGGTGACACTGCTGCTTGAAGATCGTCCTGGTGTCACATTGTTAGAGAAGATGGCAGGATTTCAGCAGGTGATTCTGGTTGATGCAGTTGTTGTAGAAAATTCATCTCCTTCGGCAGGTAAAATTCACACATTTAACAAGCAAGAACTTGTTTTGCTTGCAGGCAACACGCTATCCTCCCATTCAATAGGTGTAGCAGAGACGATAGCACTCGGTGCAGCGCTCGGAATAGTTCCAGAGCAGTTACTGTTAATTGGCGTTGAGATATCTATGAGTGATGAGCTAGGAAAATTAGATCAAGCGTTAGTTACGATGGCAACAGAAGTGGTGGAGCGTGCAATAGATGCACAATTTAAGAGCTGATCGGTGCTTCCGAATTTATTCAAACGCACCGAGCAGCAGCAATAGCGATCTGTCCTAGAGCGATTCCTTGATCATTGCTAGGAAAATGTTGTGGAGATAGTACGCTAGCCCCCGTTTGCGTAAGCCTTCTCTCAACTCCCTCTAGTAGTATACTGTTCTGAAATACACCTCCACTTAATACCACAGTTGATAGCTGATGCTCTTTGAGTAGCCTCTCAGCCATGCTGGAGATTGCGTTGATGAGCGTGTGGTGAAAACGTGCGGCAATGCGGGCGGTAGAGATCTCCTCTGCAAGATCGTCTAGTAGTGCTTTCCATAGTCCTCCCCACTCAATTGTTGAGCAGCCATTTTGTGAGCCTATTGTAAATGGGTACTGCTCTAAACTATCAGCAGATTGTGCCTGATCAAACTCAGTTTTAGCAACTGCCTCTAAGGTGATGGCTGCCTCCGCCTCAAAACTGATTGTCTCTCGACAGATTCCAATCGTAGCGGCTACGGCATCAATAAGCCGTCCACAAGATGAGGTGAGCGGAGAGTTGATCTCTTGAGTTACCATTTTATCCAGTGTAGCGAGATCTTTGTTCTGTAGGAAATTGGTGATTGAGAGGGTTGGATAGCGTTGCTGTAAAGCATCCATTCCGATTGCTTTTGCAAGATGGGAAAAACTGTTACGCCAAGGCTCTTTAACGGCCTGTTCTCCGCCAGGCATGGCAACCGCATTGAAGTGTGCTAATCGTTGGCTCTTATGATAGTTACAGAGTAGGAATTCGCTTCCCCATAGCGTCTCCTCACTGCTCTCTCCATAACCAAGGCCATCTAAGGCAACTCCTAGTAGTGGAGAGGTGTCAGCGGGAAGGTTGTGTTCAACCATACAGGCGCTAATATGGGCGTGATGATGTTGTACTTCAAATAGAGGAAGAGTCTGCTGTGCAGACCAGTCACGACCTAGTTGAGAAGAGAGATAATTGGGGTGAAGATCGACAACGATTGCATCAGGTTTGTGATCATAGAGTTGTTGGTAGAGGTGGTGTGTATTGTGATAGTCGGCAAAGGTTCTCCCCTCTTCAAGATCGCCGATATATTGGGAGAGGGTGATCCTTCCGTTTTTAAGCAGTGCAAAGCTATTTTTAAGTTCAGCTCCCATCGCCAGTAGTGACTGTTGTTGACTGAATCCAGCAGGAAGAGGAATCGATTTTGGCGCCATTCCTCGTGCATAGCGTACGGTTCGTATCTTACCGCCAAGTGTGCGCATTACGGAGTCATCTAGGCGGTTGATAATCTCTCTGTCATGCAGTAGCCAGCTATCTGCAATCTCTGTCAGTTGATTTTGAGCAGTGCTGTTCTCTATGCACTGAGGCTGGTTATAATGATTGCCAGAGGTGAGTACAATAGGCGTCTCTAACTGATCCATTAGTAGGTGGTGAATGGGCGAGTAGGGGAAGATAAAACCAACACTTTGCTCAATGGGGGAGACAGCATGAGCGAGAGGGGGCTTCTGAATTGTGCTGTTTAGTTTTAAAATCACAATGGGTGCGGCACTACTCTTCAGAGCCTCTATCTCTGTAGGATTGGGGGTTGCATAGTGAGAAAGTTGTGCTAAGTTTTTAACCATCACCGCAAAGGGTTTTTGTGGACGCTGTTTGCGTTCCCGTAGACGCTCAACGACACCTTCATTAGTGGCATCACAGGCAAGATGAAATCCGCCGACTCCTTTGATGGCAACAATCTTGCTGTTATTAATATCTTTAGCGATCTGAGTAATAGAGCCTTCAGTCAGGATCGGGCCGCACTCGTTACAGCAGATGGGCTGAGCATGAAAACGGCGGTTATCTGGATCATTGTACTCTTCTTGGCACGCTTGGCAGAGTGGAAAAGTTGCCATCGCAGTGTTAGAGCGATCATACGGGATCGCTTTGATAATAGAGAGACGTGGGCCACAGTGAGTGCAGTTAGTGAAGGGGTGGTGGTAGTGGCGGCTAGTTGGGTCAAAGAGTTCATCAATACAGGCGGGACAGGTCGCGGCATCGGCGGCTATTTCGGTTGTTATCTTTCCCTCTCTACTCTCTCTGATGGTGAAAACAGCTAAACTATCTGGAGCAGGGGTGGAGAGCGGTTGAATTTTAATTTCATCAATGATGGAGAGAGGAGGCGGGTTGTTTTGGAGTTTCTGTAGGAGTATCTCAACTCTCTCAATATTGCCCCATAACTCAATTTCAACACCAGCTGCACTGTTCCATACTGATCCAGCCAAATTTAATTTTTGCGCTAGCTGCCAGACAGCAGGGCGAAACCCAACCCCCTGCACCACTCCCATCACTGTAACGCTACTTCCTGTCACCTCTTTTTTTATCGGCTTATTCACTGCGATAACCTTTTCTTCGATGTCGTGCAATGGTCAATGGGGTGCGTGACTTAGCTACTTTATAGACGAAGTTGTAACGGGCAATATGGTAACTGGGGTCAGAACCGTAAAAATTCTTGTGCATATTCTCTAGTTCAGTCGTGCGATAGGAAGAGAGTGGGCATCTCTTTTCATCTGCACTACGTCGGGCTTTTTTCCTCTTTAACCGCTCTTCAAAGTCAGTGTTATCAACTATTTTATGGGCTCTCTCTATACTCTCCTCAATAAATTGTTGATGAGAAGTGGCAAAACTCTCATCTATCAAACCTAGCCGTTTCCCCTCTTCAACCCCGATGGGGAGGCGATTACCCATAATTTTTTGCGCACGTTCACTGCCCGCATAACGGGGAAGCAGGTAGCTCCAGTATTCTGAGCCATATAGATTCCCCATATCTTTGTAGTGAGGGTTGAGGATAACTCCCTCTCTTGCCCAGAGTAGATCGGCACTGCGGGCAAGAAAGACCCCTCCAGCAGCACAGTTTCCATGTACGGCGCTAATGGTAATCTGTTGACTATTCTCAATGATCGCCAAAGTGAGATCATCCATTGCGTTAATATTCTCCCATGAGGCTTCTGCAGGAGTGCTCTCAGATTGCATGTTGGATGCTTCAATCATATTGAGATCCATCCCATTTGACCAATAATTATCGCCTCCAAAGAGAAGTATCACTTTGATCTGTTGTGCGCTTGCCTTGAGATATGCTTGCTGTAGCTTTTGGCACTTATCACTACTCATTGCGCCGTTATAGAATGAGAAATGGATTATGCCCACTTCGCCTCTCTTTTCATAGCGAATTTCATCCTCGTTATCGACTAAAGGGAGGTGAGAAATCTCATCTTTCAAAACCTTGGCAGCAGGCAGTTTAAAGGGGGTTTTGCTGTTTTTATCTCTTATCTGCCCAATCCAGACCGCTTTCTGATCAACGGTCGCAATACAGATTGCATCATTACTACGGGCAACAATCTCACCCGCCTCTCCATTAATTGACTCTTCTGCAGAGCCAGCATAGAGAAAGAGTTCTCGATTATAGAGATTAACTTTAACGCCAGGTATTCCATCAGCGGAGTTGAGCTTGCGCAGTACCTGTTGTTGGTTGTCGCTCCCCCAATTAATGGTACGCAGTTTTTGGGGTAACCCACCTTTAATGGATATTGAATCTAGAGTCTGTTGTGGGGTTGGAGTAAAGGTGGGATCGTTAAATTGATCAATTGCAGTGAGTGTTAGAGATAGTGAAAGCTCTGTTATTTCATTACGATAGAGGCTGCTCTTAGAGTTATTTCTCATTGGAAAATTAGCGGTTCCCCAAATATCCCCACCATCCATTACCTCATTTGCCTGAAGCAGTGTTACGCCCCAGTGATCTTCATTATTGATAATGGCCCAATCCAGAGAGGAGGGGCCTCGATCTCCAGCAGGGCCAGGGTGGATAATGAGGGTAATAGTTTTACACCAGACCTGTTCAGGAATTGCCCGTTTTAGAAATGGGGCAATAATTAGGTCAGGCGTAAAGAGTTCAACTGCTCCGATGGTGGTGTTGTCATTAATGTCAAACTCAACAGAGAGCTCATGTCCTTGCTCTCTTAGCGCCACAAAAATACGCTGTGTAAGACTATTGAAGCTGTGGCTTAATAATAAAATTCGCAGACGCTTCACTAGACAGTATGATTTTTATGGGTGAATGTTCGGACTAGCGAATACCTCTTATATAGAGTTTCTCAAAGAGGATCTTAGCCCAGTGGAATATACGGCACTTTAGAATTATTGCTCGCTTAACATCCCTATATACTAAAACTCCAGTATTGAGAGAGTCTACAATACAGATCAATTCCACTTTGAACTTATGTTCTGCAGGAGTTCCAGCAATATCAGATAACATATTCTTTATCCCAGCTTCAGCCTGCAGATCTGCCATATGCGCCTGTTTAGGGAGCCACTCTGGACCAGGGAAACTTCCGCTATCTCCAGCGATATAGATATTTTTAAAGCCAGGAACGCGCGCGCCACTATCTGCAACCACCATTCCGCCAGCGGAGAGTGGAAGCCCACTTTTAGCCAGCCACATAGGTCCAGTCATTCCAGGCATAAATAGAGTTAGATCACTCTTAAATTCTCCACCTTCGGTAACTATACTATCGGTAGTGAACTCTTTTATCTTGTTGCCGAGATGAGTCTCTATGTTGCGTTTTTTCATCTCTTTTAAGAGACCAGCAACTGCTTTAGGGCCAAGTTTTTTACCTGGCTCTGGGGCAGGGCTGAAGAATATTAGTTTGAATTTGTCGCGTCTTCCCTCTCTGCGCAATAAAGTATCAAGCCCATATACGAATTCAAATACAGGGCCACCACGCATCGCAGCTGGCTCCTTTGGGTTGCCGCCAAATCCAAGAGCGATAGTGCCGCCATCCATCTTGGCGAGACGGTCACGGAGCTCCTCTCCAGCACTAATTCCATCACAAGGTATAATTACATTCTCTTTTATTCCTGGAAGTTTTTGGATGAAACGCCCTCCACTTGCGATCATTAAGCGGTCGTAACTTACATCTCCATTGTCAGTTTTTACAGAGTTATTTTCTGAATCTAAGCCAGTCACTGACCCTTTAAAGTATTCTACATTTAATCGCTTAAAGAAGTTATCTAATGGTATTTCTAGATCTTCCCTTTTGCGTAATCCAGATGGGATCCAGATTGCACTCGGAATATAGGTGAAAATTGGTTTAGGTGCAATCAGCGTAATTGAGTCACTAAAGCCATTTTTACGCAGAGTCTTGACTGCAGTGAGTGCCCCAAATCCAGCCCCAATAATTACTACCTTACTATCTTCTCTATTATCCATTATTATCCTTTTTAAATATAAGATCCCACACTCCATGTCCCAGCCGCTCTCCTCGTTTTTCAAATTTTGAGTTGGGACGAACTTTAAGCTCTGGACGAGGAGTGAACTCTCCCTTACCAGCACTATTTTTAAAACCAGAATTACTTTCCATAACTTCCATCATCCAGTGAGCATACTCTTCCCAGTCTGTTGCTAGATGAAATAGACCACCTGGCTTAAGTTTCTCATAAATAGTCTCTACAAAAGTCGTCTGTACAATACGTCGTTTATTATGTTTTTTCTTATGCCATGGGTCAGGAAAGAAGAGCATAACCGAATCTAAACTCTGGGGCAGAATTTGCTGCTGTAAAACCTCAATAGCATCCTCTTTAATAATTTTTAGATTGGTTATTCCACTTTTATCGATCTCATCTAACAGCCGCCCAACCCCTGGACGGTGAACTTCAATTCCAATATAGTCATCATCTCTATTTTGAGTGGCGAGTTCAAATAGAGAGTGCCCCATACCAAAACCTATTTCGAGGTGGAGTGGGGCGCTGCGTTCAAAGATAAGTTTAGACTCTACGCGAACAGTTTTATCTATTCCAAACTTATCCCAGAGCTCCTCTAGTGCGCGTTTCTGACTATTCGTGATTCGACCTTCACGACGCACAAAGGAGCGAATTTTACGCTTTAACATTGTTACTTATATCTGACTAAGTTGAGAGCCCATCAAGTGGAGAAGAGGCGCTAGCGTAAGCTCGTTTCGGCATTCTTCCAGCAAGAAAAGCTTCGCGTCCAGCCTCAATTCCTTTACGCATAGCAGATGCCATAAGTACAGGATCTTTTGCTGCAGCAATAGCTGTATTCATCAAGACTCCATCACAGCCAAGTTCCATCGCTATAGCCGCATCAGATGCAGTTCCAACGCCAGCATCAACCAATATCGGCACGCTTGCATTTTCAACGATAAGTCTAATGTTATGAGGGTTACGAATTCCAAGTCCAGATCCAATCGGAGCAGCAAGAGGCATAACCGCAACACATCCCATCTCCTCTAACCGTTTTGCAATTAGTGGATCATCAGTAGTGTAAACCATAACCTGAAACCCATCTTTAATTAGCGTCTCTGCAGCTTCAAGTGTGGCAGTCACATCAGGGTAGAGAGTTTTCTGGTCACCCAACACCTCTAGTTTAACCAAGCTATGACCATCTAGGAGCTCACGCGCCAGTTGGCATGTACGCACCGCATCATCAGCAGTGAAACAACCTGCAGTATTAGGAAGAATTGTATATTTTTCTGGTGGAATAGCATCTAGTAGATTCGGTTCATCAGGGTTCTGCCCAATATTGGAGCGGCGAATAGCAACCGTCACAATCTCTGCGCCACTCGCCTCAGTCGCTAGCCGTGTCTCTTCAAGATTTTTATACTTACCAGATCCAACCAAAAGGCGTGACTTGTAAGTTTTTCCCGCAATTTCAAAACTATCATTACTGCTATTCATAAAGTTATATTTCTCAAAAAAATGTTAATTGTTAATTGTTAATTACCCGCCACCAATAGCATGCACAATCTCTATCTTGTCACCATCAGTTAATTGGTGCTCTTCATATCTGCTTCTAGGGATAATTGTACGATTGACTTCCATCGCAATTCGCTTACCTGTAAGCTCTAGAGAGTTTACAAGATCAGCGGCAGTTGCTCCATCTGCTATATTCTGCTCTTCGCCATTAAGTGTAATTACCATAAGATACTTATGTCTCGTTTGATAAGATGTTTTAAGATTGTATATTGTCGTAGTATAATCGACAGTTGTCAATTATAATCATTCAAGTAAGCACAATCTAAGAAAGCACAATGCGGGTATCGTATATCGGTATTACCCTAGCTTCCCAAGCTAGAGAGGCGGGTTCGACTCCCGCTACCCGCTCCAAAACATCAGGGGAAAATATGTTTAAACTTATAAGACGCGCTATAGTGGTCATAGCTATAGTAGTAATAGGGGCTGTTGTCTGGGCTGACCTATATTTTAATCCGAATGATTATCACGCTGAAATAATAGATCTGGTACAAGAGCATACAGGTTATGAATTGACGATTGATGGAGATATATCTCTGGATCTTAGTGAACTTTTAAGTTCAGGAGTTGTTTTGCGAAGCGGACAGTTAACCCTGCGCAACAGATCAGATATAGATGACAAAACATCTTATCCAATAGTTATAGATACTCTACTTCTTAAGGTTGAGTTAATACCATTAATATCCAAGCTAGTAGTGATTAATCGTATCTATGCAACCCTCTATCAAGGTGAGTATAGCGGTAATGGAACTATAGATCTGCGTGGTAAAAGTCCAGAATTTGATTTTACCGAAGAGGTTAAAAGGGTAGAGATTGAGCAGTTAGTGCAAGTTTTTACAGGTTACGATCTGTTAAAAGGTAGAGTGTCAGCAGCTGGAGTTGGAACAGCTGCTGGTAATAGTGCCGAGGAGATGGCTGCCTCAATGAGCGGTAAGGTCTCTTTGGAAATTAGTGATGGAGCTCTTAAAGGTATAAATATAGATAGATTAGTGAGGCAGGTTGGAGCTCTATTTGATGGAAGTGGGATACCAAATTTAAGTAGCGAACCTAATGAGACTGAATTTATTGATCTAACAATAAGTGCCATAATAGAGAGTGGTAGAGCGGTGAGTGATGATCTATTAATCATAACTCCACTGCTTCGAGTAAGAGGTGAAGGATGGGTTGACTTCAAGCAGAAGCAGGTGGAATATAAGTTGATAGCAGAGGTGGTCGGTGAAGTTGATGGTGAGCAGATCCCTATTCTTATAAGTGGTGAATTAGAGAATCCAAAGATAAGAGTTGATATTGATAAATCTCTAGAACATAAAGTACGCAATAGAGTTGAGCGCAAGGTGAAAGAGAAGCTCAATGATCTCTTGAAGAGTGATCTCTTTAACAAAATATTAAAATAGAAATTAAGATAGGAGCAGTGAACCATGGGAAGATTAGTAGAGTGTGTAAAGTTAGGGCGGGAAGCAGAAGGGCTGGAAAGAGCACCATATCCTGGTGATATAGGTGAGAGAATTTTTAATCACATCTCAATAGAGGGGTGGAAGCAGTGGCAGCAACAGCAGACAATCTTGATAAATGAAAACCGTCTAAATATGGCAGAGTCAAAAGCAAGAAAATTTTTAGAGGAGCAGATGGAAGAATTTCTATTTAATTAAAAATATTTTAAGATTCAATCTTGACCTTCTTGTTGTAATGGTGCATAATCTGCGCCCAAGATTACTTAACAACTAATCTTAAAAAAGAAAAAACAGTGGCCGGATAGCTCAGTCGGTAGAGCAGAGGATTGAAAATCCTCGTGTCGGTGGTTCGATTCCACCTCCGGCCACCATCTTATGATTTCATAGGGTTTTAGAATATTTTATTTTACTTTAATCCTCTTTAGTCTAGTACAATAATCAAAGAGATACTGTTAATTAGCGGTATCTCTTTTTTTTATTTCTTTTTATTCTATTTTAATCTTTTTTAATCCTTTTGAGAGCCATGTACTATAATGTACTTCGGAAATGTACGAAAAGTACATCTAAACGCAAATCTCAAAAGGAGCGCAAAAAATGGCAACTATAGTCAATATTGAGGTTGTGAGCAAATATTGTGCGAGTTTATTTGTTTGGGATGAGAGTTAGGATATGTATGCGTTATATTGACCTCTAACTGCTTAATACCTTAGAATTAGAGCTCTTATGGATAATGTCGAAACAGCTTTACCTATCTCTGCTCGTGTATCGATCCCCCTTTCGGAGGTGGAACTGACCCCTATCCGTGCTTCGGGGCCTGGCGGACAGAATGTGAATAAGGTCTCTACGGCTATTCATCTGCGTTTCAATATTTCGACCTCATCTCTTCCCACATTTTACAAGGAACGGTTGTTAGCACTGCGTGACAATCGAATCACTAAGGAAGGGGTTGTGGTAATCAAGGCTCAACAGGCGCGTAGCCAAGATCGTAATCGAGATGAAGCGCTGTCACGACTGGTTGAACTTGTGAAAAGTGTGGCTCGTATCCCAAAGAGACGAGTTCCTACTAAGCCTACCCGTGCTTCCCGAGAAAAACGTATCGAAGGGAAAAAGAGGCGAGGGCGTGACAAAGCGTTGCGGGGTAAGGTGAACAGCTCAGAATAACCACTATTAAAATAGTTAGGAGCTAATGTTCAACCACTGCTGTAGTCTCTATCATTCACGCCAGCGGTAGCCAATGCTGTGTACATTTTCAAGTGCGCAGAAGTTGGAGTCCAAGCTCTTAAATTTATTTCGCACTCTCCTAATATGCCCAACAATAGTGTTTACTTCAACCATTCGCTGGCGTGTGGCATCCATTAGCTCACTATAGGTGCGAACACGACCTCGCTGGGATGATAGGATTTTAATGATGGTAAACTCGGTTAGAGTAAACTCTATGTGCTTTCCGTACCACTGCACAGTTAATGCTTTTTCATTTACAAATAGACCATCTTCTTGTTTGGCTATAGACTCTCGACTACTTCTATTAAGTTCGCTGTTAATGTGTTTAATATTTTTCATTCTGCTTAGTAACATATTTAGATGGCTCTCCGCTCAGTTAAAAATTATGAGGGGATCATATAATAATAGAGCGGCGCTATATGTCTGTAAAGCTAATACACATTAGTTGGTCATAAGTTAGTCATAAGTTCGACACTATTTTTTATACTCTATGCTCTATGACAAGATGTGTCGGCACTCTGTGTTAAGATTTAATTAGTAAAAAAGATCGCAATGATGAAGAGAGTTATAGAAAATTATTTAAGTAAGGTTGAGCATGAAACATAATAAAGAGATGGAAGAGTAGATAAAATGAGATATCTGTTTTATGTAGGGCTGATGTTTGTTTTTATGTATCTGCTTTTTTTATGGATATTGGAGAGCCCACCTCCACAGGTTATGAGTACAGCTGGTGGAACTGAGGTGATTATTTCAGTAGATCGCTCGGGGCATTATCAAGGTGAGGGCGCTATAAACGGGGTTCCTGTTGATTTCCTGGTGGACTCAGGGGCAACTTATGTCGCAATCCCAAGTTCTATGGCTTCTCGTTTAGGGGTTGACCTGAAAAAAGCAGCGGAGATTAGTGTGGAGACTGCTGCAGGTAGAGTCAAGGCGTATAGAGTCATTGTTGACTCAGTCCGTTTTACTGCTATTGAGCAGAAAAATGTAGCTGCTGTTGTTATTCCTAATCTGGATAGCCCTCTGTTGGGAATGAACTTTCTGAGAAAAATATCAATCAGTCAGAAGGATGGAAAGATGAGTTTTCGGGTTGATAAAAGGTAGCTTTAGTTAATGCTGATCCCCTGCATGGGATAGGTATAGCGCTAAACCTATTAATGCTATTCCGCCTGCCATATATAGTAGATCTAATGGTGATGCAAAGTGCATACTTACTGCATGTTCGAAGAATTTAACAATTAAGATCATCATAATGACTTTGGCGAGGCGTGCCTTGAGGTCATCTAAACTTTTAATAAGGAGTACATTAGAGGAGGACTCTGTTCCCTCGGCAGCTTGGATTTTGCTGATAAATAGTTCGTAAAGTCCTAGTGCAAAAATTAGGAGCACTGTTGCGAGGAGGTAGCCATCTACAATTTCTACAATATGGGTAACAGTTGATGCGTGCAGAGCGGTTCGTGCACTCTGTTCAATATCTGGGTTGGCATAGTCTAAAATATGGATAACCATATATGTGGCATCTACAGTTGCCATGTAGAACATTGCAAATGCAGCTACTAGACTTGAGATGACTGCAGTTAGTACTACAAGGCGGCTGCCCCATAGGAAATTTTCAAATATATTTTCAATTACTTTCATAAAACACCCCTGCTTTTTTTGATATCTGGTTGCTGTTTTTATTTTATATCTATTGATCGCCTATATTAACACTATCTATTCCTAATATAGTATAATTACCCCCTTATGGATCAAAAAAAAATAGATAGAGCGTTAGAGATTGTTGCCAAGATGGGGTGCGAGAAGACGCGTGAGATTATTCGCCAAATTGATGAGGGTGAAGAGGTTCATCCATGTACTATGCTTTCAGTTGATGAATGTGTCAGTATGTTGGAAGAGTTGAAAGAGGTTATGTCTGTCTATGGGGATGACTGCTGTCCTATTCCTGTCTCTAATTAGCTCTCCACTTTAATGAGTGGCTTCCGCTTCTCCATTGATCGTGGAGGCACTTTTACCGATATCTATGCTGAGCTTCCTAATGGAGAGGGGTTTAAAGTTATTAAACTGCTCTCGGAAGATCCGTTAAATTATGATGATGCACCGCGCGAGGGGATAAGAAGAGTATTAGCAGACTACTATCAAGATGATCTGACAGAGCAAACTGTTGATGCTAAAAATATTGAGTGGATTCGGATGGGTACAACCATTGCCACTAACGCTCTGCTTGAACGCAAAGGAGCTCCAACTGCACTATTGATCACGGCTGGTTTTGGTGATCTTCTCCAGATAGGTGATCAGAGTCGTCCTGATCTATTTGATTTAAAAGTTTCAAAACCTGAATTAATCTACAGTAAAGTTGTAGAGGTGGAGGAGCGTTTGCGGATAATGCATCCAGAAGATGTGGAGCTGAACTTAGAGCAGTTAGTCGGAGTTAATGGTGAACGATTCGTTGTATTAAAAAAGCCTAATCTTGCGCTCCTCCGTCCCCATATGCAACAGCTTCTTGTTGATGGTATCGATAGTTTGGCAGTTGTCTTTATGCACTCTTATGCCTGTCCACAGCATGAGCAGATGGTTGGAGAGTTAGCGCGTGAAATGGGATTTAAGCAGATATCCCTCTCATCGGAAGTTATGCCTATGGTTAAGATTGTATCGCGAGGAGATACCACAAGTGTGGACTCTTATCTTACCCCTCATATTAAATCCTATCTTGAAAGTTTTCGCGGAGGGTTTGGTGGAACTCTACAAGATAGTCAACTGCTCTTTATGCAGTCAGATGGTGGTCTAGCCTCAGCCCAAGAATTTAGTGGCAGCAGAGCTATTCTATCTGGCCCTGCTGGTGGAGTGGTAGGGTATGCGGTAACAACTTATAAGAGTAAGCCGGTGATAGGTTTTGATATGGGCGGAACATCTACAGATGTATCCCGTTTTGGTGGAGAGTATGATCTTGCATTTGAGAGTGAGACTGCTGGAGTGAGGATTCAGGCTCCACAATTAGATATTAAAACTGTAGCGGCAGGTGGCGGATCTAGACTGTTTTTTGATAATGGGATGTTTGTGGTGGGACCTGAATCTGCAGGGGCACACCCAGGACCAATCTGTTATCGCAAAGGTGGATACCTTACAGTTACTGATGCTAATCTGATTCTGGGAAGAGTTCAGGCAGACTATTTCCCCAATATATTTGGTGAGAGTGAAGATCTACCTTTAGATTATGCTGCCAGCTATAGAGCAATGGAGAGCTTAACCGCAGAGATAAATTTATACTATGAGGCTAGCTCTCGTTCAGAGATGAGTGTAGAGAGTGTAGCTCTCGGATTTATTGAGGTAGCGAATGAGGTAATGGCACGCCCAATTCGTGAAGTATCAGTGATGCGAGGTTTTAATATTAAAGAGCATACATTGGCAAGCTTCGGCGGTGCTGGCGGACAACACTCTTGTGCTATTGCACGCACTCTTGGAATTAGCTCCATCTTTATTCATCGTTTTAGTGGCATTCTTTCAGCTTACGGAATTGGGCTTGCAGATATTGTGGTTGAGAGACAGCAGCCAGCGGCAGAGGTTATTGACAAAGATGGTGAACCCTCAGTTCAAAACTCTATTACCCATAACTTTAAAAAGTTGGAGCAAGAGGGGGTTGCCGAGCTTGTTGCGCAAGGGGTCAAAAAGAGTGCTATCGCAACTTACCGCTATCTAAATCTTAGGTATGAGGGGACTGATACTGCGCTTATGGTTGAGCAACCTAGTGATCTGAATTTTGCATACGCATTTAGAGAGCTCTACCTCCGTGAATTTGGTTTTGAGCTTAAAGAGCGAGCTATTTTAGTAGATGATATAAGAGTTCGTGCAGTTGGTAGTGTCGACACTTTGCGTTCATTTCCATTAGAGCACACTCTCTCTGCTGGTAAAGTTAATTTGCAAGATGATAGAGAGTCAGTGCAGATCTATTTTTATGGTGGTTGGAGAGATACTACTCTTTATAAAGTTGAGGATATTCAGGCTGACACAAAAATAGCTGGACCTCTTCTTCTTATTCAGCAGAGTGGAACTATACTTGTGGAGCCTGGCTGTAGCGTTAGTGTAAGCAGTGATGGAGATCTGGAGATAGAGATTGCTAGGGATGATATACAGAGAGTAAGTGATGAGGTAGACCCAATTCAACTCTCAATATTTAGTAATCTATTTATCTCAATAGCAGAACAGATGGGAAGAGTGTTACAGAAGAGCGCAATCTCTACCAACATTAAGGAGCGACTAGACTTCTCTTGTGCACTGTTTGATGCGCACGGCAACTTAGTTGCCAATGCTCCGCATGTTCCCGTCCATTTGGGCGCAATGAGTGAGGCGATAAAAGAGCAGATTAGATTGGTAGAGAAGATCAATCCTGGTGATGTGCTAGTTAGTAACCATCCTGCTGCTGGTGGTTCTCATCTTCCAGATATAACAGTAATGACCCCACTGTTTTATAGTGGAAAGATTGTATTTTGGCTTGCCAATAGAGGACACCATGCTGATGTAGGAGGAGTATCTCCAGGCTCTATGCCACCATGGTCCAAGACTCTTGCTGATGAAGGGGTGGCAATTCTATCCTGTAAGATAGTGGAGGGTGCCCTGTTTCAAGAGGAGAAGATAAGTAGGAAACTTATGGCAGAAGGCAGTGATAAGCCTGGAACTCGTCTTCTTAGCGACAATATCTCTGATCTGAGAGCGCAAGTCGCAGCCAATAATAGAGGGACGGAGTTAATGCTGGAGATGGTAGCGCAGTATGGAGTCTCTGTAGTGCAGGCATATATGGGGTATCTTCACCAACGGGCAGAAGATGCGGTTCGTAGTAGTTTGCGTAAGCTCTCTATAGATAGAGGGATGTCTATGCGTGACTCAGTTAAAGCAACAGACTATCTTGATGATGGTAGCCCTATAATTTTGACTTTGACTATAGATCGAAAAGATGGAAGCGCAATTTTTGATTTTAGTGGTACAGGGGGGGAGCTAAAGGGTAATTTGAATGCGCCAAGGGCAGTAACTCAATCTGCGATTATCTATAGTTTACGCGCACTAGTTGAGAAAGATATTCCGCTCAATCATGGCTGTCTTAATCCTATTGAGATTATAATTCCTAAAGGATCGCTACTAGATCCATCTCCAGCCGCCGCAGTGGTTGGAGGGAATGTGCTAACCTCGCAGCGAGTTGTAGATGTGATACTTAAAGCTTTTGGGGTGGTTGCAGGATCACAGGGATGTATGAATAACTTCACTTTTGGCAGTGATAAGTTTGGCTACTATGAGACTATTAGTGGAGGCTCTGGAGCTGGTCCTGGATGGGTTGGGCAGTCTGCGGTTCAGACTCATATGACAAACACCAGAATTACCGATCCTGAAGTGTTGGAGTTGCGTTATCCAGTACTACTGCGAGAGTTCTCTATTCGCCAAGAGTCTGGTGGAGATGGTGAGTTTAGAGGTGGAGATGGGGTGGTTAGAGAGGTGGAGTTTTTAGAGCCACTAACTATCGCGATTCTTTCCGAAAGAAGAGTGTATCCACCTTACGGGCTTGCTGGGGGAGATCCTGCTAAAGTGGGTGAGAATCTACTGCAGCGCAGTAGTGGTGAAGTTATAGATCTTGGAGGGAAAAATGAGATTAAGGTAGAAGTGGGGGATGCCATTAGAATCAGTACTCCGGGTGGCGGAGGTTTTGGCACCCCTGTCAGTTAACTCTCTCTGCTCGCCTCTTTACATTCACCTTCACCTTTAGCTTCACATTCACACTCCCCTAAGCAGTAGGTGATTACAGCTCCAAGCAGCACTACAATCCATGAGATATAGATCCAGATAAACATAATAGGCACGGCTGCAAGTGCACCATAAATAGTCTGGTAAGCGGGAAATGTGGAGATGTAGAGTGCGAACCCTTTTTTACATATCTCATAGATGATTGCGGCTGCAACTGCTCCAGAGAGGGCATCTTTAAATCTTACTGAACGAGTAGGAATTAATAGGTAAATTAAGAGGAATGCTATAATTGATGTTAGATAAGGGAGAGCTTTAAGTAAAATATTTACCCCGTCACTCATTCCAAAGAGGTATGAAGTGGCTGCGATACCAGATCCTATAAGTATCGGACCTAAAGAGAGTATCGCCCAATATATAGGAAGCTTTTTAGAGAATTTTTTTGTTTCATCGCTATGCCAAATCTGATTGACTGTATTATCAATAGCTGACATCAACATTAGAGCGGTTGCAACTAAAACAAATAGTCCAACAGCAGTCATCTGAGAAGCATTAACAATAAATTGCTGCATTGCCTGCTGAACCTGCTCTCCTGCTGCGGGAACAAAATTGGTAAATAGAAAGCTCTCAATATCTGTAGATATAGTTTTAAAAGCAGGGAATGCTGAGAAGATGGATACGGTGACTGCAAACAGTGGCACTAGAGATAGAATGGTAAGGTAGGAGAGTGCTCCTGCATTCAATAAGATATTCTCTTTAGCGCATTTGGTTTTAAATATTAATACAAATCTGTCTGCTCTATTCATAGTTTGTTCATCATATCATCAATTCAACTCTTTTGGGATACTCTTATGGAAATGTATGGAGATGAGATGCACAGTATGAGATAATTAACAGATGCAAATTAATATGCTCAAAACAAAATTGCACCGCGCAACTGTAACCCACTCTGAATTGGAGTATGAGGGATCGTGTGCCATTGATGGAGCTCTACTCGATGCTTCAGGAATAATGGAGTATGAACAGATTCATCTCTACAATATAAATAATGGAGAGCGTTTTACAACTTATGCGATCCGTGCTGAAGTAGGATCTGGAGTTATCTCAGTTAATGGTGCAGCAGCCCATAAAGCAGATCCTGGAGATATTGTTATTATCTGCGCTTATGTTGGACTAGATACTCAAGAGGCAAGAAACTTCCTTCCTAAACTTATCTATCTTAATAGTGTTAACCAAATCGAGAGAACAGCAAATACAATCCCAGTACAAGCTGCGTAGTAAAAAAATGGGTTAGGTTCTTCCCATCGGTTTCACTAGAACAATAAGCAGTGGAAGTAGCATTAAGTTTGCTGCTAACGCAATAATCATAGAGAGTCCAGTCAATAGACCGAAGTATATGGTAGGTATGAAGTTTGAGAATGCCAAAATTGAGAATCCAAGAGCAATAATCAGTGTAGTGTAGTACATCGCCTTACCGATAGAGCGGTGGCTGCGTTGAATTGCTTTCCAGTAGTCTCGGTCTTTATGGAACTCTTCGCTAAATCGATGCACATAGTGGATAGCGTTATCTACCGCAATACCTATGGCGATCGCCGCTATAGTTATGGTCATAATATCTAGTGGTATTCCTATAGCACCCATTAGCCCTAAGATAGAGCCAGCAGCTATGATGTTTGGAATTATGGTAAGTCCTGCCATTTTTATATTGCGGAATAGCACTATAAACATCGCAAGGATGGCGAGGAAGACGAAGCCAAGAGTTAGTATCTGCGAGCGGAATAGGCTCTGGAGCATATTATTATAGAGTACTAACATTCCAGTAACCTGAACCTGCTCCTTTTTTAAACCTAGATCATTCACAAGGCCGTGCTTGATGTTGTTGATTAGTTCATTGCGGCGCAGAGTTGGATCAGAGTCATACACTCGCATGGTGTAACGGAGCTGGTTACCATCTGCAGAGAGGTGCGGTTTAATTAGTGACTCTTTGATGCTGTCTGGTAAGTTTTTATGGATGATAGAGAGAAAGAAGTTGTTGATCTCATCTCCATCATTGAGATCTTCCAGCATCTCCATCGTGGTGGTGATCGATAGTACTTTACCAATCTCATCCATATTGTCGAGGTAGTAGTGTATCTTTGCAGCATCTTTAAGCATAAAGCTGTTGAACCAATAACTGGTATCTATAATGCTCTCTTCATCTTCCATTCCTGGAATATCTATATCAAACATATCCATTCCGACATCCACTATATCACCAACATCATCTTTGAATGGGAGGTCTGACTCATCCTCCATCTCTTCTGGTTCAGGGTTGAGGAAAGATTGCGGAGCATCGATGATAACTTCTAGAGGAGTAGTACCACCAAGCTTTTTATCAATCAGCACCATCCCCTGATAAATTTCCGTGGTATCTTTATAGTAGTTTATGAAGCTATTCTCAACACTAAGTTTACTAACTCCAACTACTGTTGCTATCACTAATAGGGTAAATATTCCCAAAACTTTCTTCTGATTACGGTGAATAAACTCACCAACTGCGCCAGTTATCTTGCCAGATATATCTTCGCGTTGTGCATGAGCTTGTGGCGGTAGTAGCATTAGAGAGGCAGGAAATAGAGTGAAGGCAAGAATTAGTGCTACACCTGTACCTATTGCCATAACAATTCCGAAATCAATTACTGGTCTTATTCCACTAACTATAAGCGAGCTAAAAGCAACAATAGTCGTTATTGATGTATAGAAGCAGGGGAGTGCTTTACTTCTCAGAGTCTCCTCTACCAACTGACGCTGGGTTAGGGTAGGCTTGTTATCGTGATCTTGATTCTCGTTGAGTTCACGATAACGCACAATAAGGTGTACGGTTAAGGAGAGAGTTATTATAAGTAGAAGTGATATAAAGTTTGAGGAGACTACAGTTACAGGCCAGTTGAGAGCTCCTAAAAATCCAGTCATCACAATTCCTGTACCAAAACAGGTGATGATAGGCAAAATTATCCAGCGAGGTCTGCGGAAAGCGATAGCCAATATTGCAATCACAAAAATGATAACTCCGACCCCAAAAGTTTGAATGTCATGGTTTACAAAAGAGATTGAGTCAGCAACAATCATTGGTACTCCACCTAAATGAAGTTTTGCTCTGCTGTTGTGTTGAGACATTATTGCGCGTACCGCATCTATAGTCTCTTGTTGTTGCGCCTGCATAGAGATATTGTGAGCTCTAAATTTATTAGAGACATTATCTAACTCACTCTGCTGTTGATCTGTGAATGAGCTCTCTAGACTTAGCTCTCGTAATTCACTTCTGCGCTTTAGAAGAGATGTGTAGACCTCATCTCTATTTAAATTTATCTGAAGGGCAGTAGTTTTTCCGTCTGGACTAATAAGCAGGTTCTGATATAACGGACTAGAGAGAAACTCTGTACGAGCCATTCCAATGTTAGTTGATGGTGTGCGTAGAGTTGGAGTCTCTCTCTGGATATCTGAAAAGCCGATAGGAGGGCTATTTATCAATGGAACATTTAGAATGCTAGTAACCGATGATACTGCATCAATAGCAAGAAGCTCATTATGCATATTGTCGAGATCGTTGAGTGTGCTTGCTGAAAACAGATCTTTTTCAGGGGTGTAGGTGATAACTAAATAGTCATCAGATTCATATCTACCCTGTATTGAGCGGTGGTAACGAAGGCTCTCATCATTCTCTAGCACTAGTGAATCAGCAGATGCATCTAAATAGACGCTCTGCGCATAATATCCAGAGATAGAAATTAGAAAAAATATGGCGAGTAGGGTAAGCCAAGGTCTGCCTAAAACGATCCGATAATACATAATACTACAGCTGCTCCTATATAATATATACAATACAAATATTCAACTCTAAATGATTAACTATATATTGTAACCTGTTTTATATTTTGAATGTAGATCAATTCTACGGCATAGCTTTATAATCTTCCTCTTTTAAGCTGTTAGTAATCTCAGTTAAGCTTAACTATATCTATCGGTTTATTAATTATTTCTGGAGATAACCGTATTGTAATTATGGTTCTAAAACTTTTTTAATTTTTTACTTGTATATTTGAATGTTTTTGCATAAAATTACACCTAATTCACGGGTAAAGATTGTGATGTTGCTGGTTTTGGTTTTCGTTTAAAAGGTGATTTCCTGCCTTAGGTTACATGATGTACGGTGAGTTGTTGGTCTATCTTCTAAGTTGTAGCTATACTATGTACTAGTGTGCGGCGTATGGTTGTTGATGAAGAGGGTGGAATATATTTTGTAATTTTAATTTTTAAAGGTGTTTTAAATATGGCAACAGGTACAGTTAAGTTCTTCAATGATGCAAAAGGTTTTGGTTTTATCGTACAAGATGACGGTGGTGATGATGTGTTTGTACATTTCCGCGCAATTCAAGGCGATGGTTTCAAAAGTCTTTCTGAGAATGACAAAGTTAGCTATGATGTTGAGCAGGGCGAGAAAGGCCTCTCAGCTACAAATGTTGTAAAGCTATAAAGCTTACATAAAAGCTTGACAAAAAAGCCCGCTTAATGCGGGCTTTTTTGTGTCTGTTCAGTTCATCTCTGTTCGGCATTTAGATCCTGAAGGTCGGCATGATAGGATGAGCGAACCATAGGTCCGCTAGCAACATTCTCAAACCCCATCTCATCTCCAATTAGTTTGAGCTCATTAAACTCGTCTGGAGTTACGAAACGATCTACTGGCAGATGGTGGCGAGTTGGCTGGAGGTACTGCCCTAAAGTTAAACGAGATACATTGTGGTTGCGCAGATCTTGCATTACTACTTTAACTTCAGCTATGCTCTCTCCTAATCCGAGCATTATTCCTGATTTGGTCGGGATGGTTGGGTTTAAGATGGAGAATGTTTTAAGAAGTTCAAGAGATCCACTATAACTCGCTCCTGGACGACTCTTCCTGTATAGTCTTGGGACAGTCTCTAGGTTGTGGTTAAAAATATCTGGAGGTGTGTGGGTTAAGATATTTAGAGCCCTCTCTTCTCGCCCTCTGAAGTCAGGGACTAGGATCTCTATTTTGGTGTCGTGGTCTACTCTCTTAATATCTCTAATTGCAGTTATACAGTTGCTGAAGTGAGTGGCTCCTCCATCTTTAAGGTCATCTCTATCTACAGATGTTATTACCACATATTTTAGATTTAGGGTTGCTACTGCTTTTGCTAGTTTGGCGGGTTCATTTTTATCTGGTGGGTTTGGTTTGCCATGTGCTACATCACAAAATGGACAGCGTCTAGTGCAGACTTCGCCCAGAATCATAAATGTTGCGGTGCCGCTAGAGAAGCACTCGCCAAGGTTGGGGCAGGATGCCTCTTCACATACTGTGCTTAGACTATTATCCCTTAGTAGAGTTCTAATTTTTGTTACCCCATCTCCAGTTGCTACTTTAGTTCTAATCCATTTTGGTTTGCGTAGTGGGTTAGTGGTTGGGGTTACTTTTATAGGGATTCGTGCAACTTTGGCTGCACCTCTCTCTTTGTGTGGTACTTTACTCATCACGACTCCAAATCTTCTCTCTGTAATTTATCTGCTCATAATTTAGGAGTGTCATAAGCTCCTCAATTAGCATTCGTTCTATAGTAGCTATCCTGACTGGCTCAGCGATTTTGTCAGATATTTGATCCGATACTTGACTCACCGCAAGTCCAGCATATCCACAAGGGTTGATGGAGAGGAAAGGGGAGAGATCCATATCAATATTTAGGCTAAGTCCATGAAAGCTTCTCCCCCTCTTGATACGCAGCCCTATGGCTCCAATTTTAGCTCCGCACTCTCTTCCTTGAGTTAGATATACCCCTGGAGCATTTCTGCGTGGAGCCGCCGCTATCCCTATCTTCTCTAATAGCTTAGTCATGCTCTGTTCTAGGATAGTTACGAGCTCACGCACACCGAGTTTTTTTCGTTTTAGATCGAGCATAGTGTAGAGGACTATCTGTCCAGGGCCGTGATAGGTGACCTGTCCACCACGATCAATCTTGACTATAGGTATGTCACCAGGGTTTAGAAGATGTTTAGCTTCAGCGGCTCTTCCTAAGGTAAAGACAGGGCTATGTTCTACCGCCCATATCTCATCTGGAGTGGTCTCATCTCTCTGTTCAGTAAAGTCTTGCATAGCTTGCCAGCTCTCATTATAGGGAACTCTGCCGAGTTGGCGTACAGTAATAGAGTGTGGTTCAGACATCTAGTAACTACTATGTCAACTTCTCTATAGTGCCATTATCACTAATGGATCATCTGTGAGATCTTGATAGATAGCATCAAGTTGAGTTTTTCCAGTGGCAGTTATCGTGACTGTTACTGAGATATAGTTACCATCTTTACTATATCTGGATTTAACCGCACCCTCTGTAAAGTCTGGGTAGTGTTTACGAACCAAAGTTGCTATGTGGCCATCAAAATTTTCCTGTTTTTTCCCCATTGCTTTTATTAAAAATTCACAAGGGAATTTCATAAGCATCTCAGAATCTTCGCTACTCATCTCTATCTACTCTCTTCTTAAGTTTTGTTTAAATGTCTGAAGAGTGAGGTGGAGTTTCTTAGTTACTGTTCCAACACTTCCATCTCCTACGAGGTTACCGTTAAGTTTGGTTACAGGAACAATCTCTTTAGTAGAGCTAGTAACAAATATCTCATCTGCTGCAGTTAGTAGTTCTCTTTTGATCTCACTCTCATCTGCCATTATATTCTCTTTACGAGCCAACTCCAAAACTAGATCACGGGTTACTCCTGGCAGCAGATAGGCAGATTGAGGGGGGGTTATAAGAGTTCCATCTTTCACTATAAAAAGATTGCTTGCAGCCCCCTCGGTGACAACTCCATCTTTTATTAGGATCGCCTCTTTAGCATCTTGCTCTATTGCACTCTGGCGATGGAGTACATTGGCAAGCAGGTTGATAGATTTTATATTGCAGCGACTCCAGCGACTATCAACCTCAGTAATGGCGGATATACCATTGCATATCACTTCAGCAGGAGACCCTATGAGTGGGGTGCTCATCATAAATATAGTTGGTTTAATCTGTATTGGAAATATGTGATCGCGTGGGGCAACTCCACGAGTGATCTGTAGATAGATAGATTGATCGCTCTCTTGATAACCACTCTCTGGGCTGTTTTTATCAATCAACTCAGTAGTAAGTTCTAACCACTGTTTTGCTGTTAATGGGTCCTCAATTTTAATTTCACGCAGGCTATTTTTTAGACGATCTAGGTGGTGCTCGAAACGAAAAGGAGTGCCAGCATATACTGGAATCACCTCATAGATACCATCTCCAAATAGGAAGCCTCTATCAAGTACAGAGATGGACGCATCTTCTAGCGCGGTAAATTTTCCATTTAGGTAGACGGTAGCCACTAATTATTCAAACCAAAGTTTGGCACTATCGATTAGATTATTCCAGATGCTACCAGACTCTACACTCTCGAGCGCTACCAACGGGGCAGAGTAGATCTCTGCTCCATCTACCGAGTAGGAGACAGAGCCGATAACATCACCCTCGCTGATTGGCGCCTCTAGCAGTTCATTGGTTAGTGTAATTTCACTCTTAATATCCTTGAACTGATTACGACCTAAGGTCATAATCTTCTGTGCAACTACTCCAGCTCTGATCTCTGTTTTATCACCTTTCCACACCCTTAATGTTGAAAGAGTCTTACCAGGCTCTGTAACTGGTTCTGTCTCATAGAAACGGAAGCCAAAATTAAGTAGTTTCTGTGACTCTCTAGCCCTTGCTTCTACGCTGTCAGCACCAAATACAGCAGATATTAGGCGCATCCCATCTTTTTTAGCGGAAGATACTAAGCAGTATCCAGCGGCTTTGGTGTATCCAGTCTTGAGTCCATCTACACTATCATCTAGCCAGAGTAGTTTGTTACGGTTTGACTGTTTAATAGGTTTGCCACTTTTAAGCTCTTTACCAAAAACAAACTCTCTCTCGGAGTAGATCTTATAGAACTCTGGAAAGTCACGAATTAGTGCTTGTGCTAGTATCGCCATATCTTCAGCACTGCTATAGTGGTTGCTTGCAGGCATTCCAGTGGCATTTTGGAAGTTACTGTTATGCATTCCTAAGATCTCCGCATATTGATTCATCAATTCTGCGAATGTCTCTTCAGCTCCTCCAATATGTTCAGCAAGTGCAACACTAGCATCATTACCTGATGATATTATCATTCCCTTAAGGAGCTTTTCGACTGATATTTTTTTGCCAACTTCAATAAACATTTTAGACCCACCTGTCTGCCATGCCTTTTTGCTGATAGTAACTTCGTCGCTAAGTTGGATATGACCTTGCTTTAGTTCACTAAAGACTGCATAAGATGTCATTATTTTAGTCAAGCTAGCTGGGGCTAAATGTTCTTTCTGATTGAACTCGGTAATCACCTTTCCGCTATCAAAATCAATCAATATATGAGAGCTAGCAATAACTGTAGGAGCCTTAGGAATTATTCTTGGCGCAGAATTTGATGCGGTACTGGATAGTAGCATTGAGAATGCTGTTATAGTGATTAATGATTTATTTATAGTTTGTAACATGTTTTTTTTACCGTAATTATTGTGTGAAGATATTATTCCAGAATTTGTGCCTGCCAGCTCGTCCTTATCACTCTTTTCCTCCTCAGAGGCTGCTTGAATCTCTATTTTATACCATTTTTTCAGCTTCTGCCAAAACTCGATACGCCCAGATATCGTAGAGCGCAGCAAGTTCGTTGTTGAAACAGTGACAAGGAGTAGTTCAGTCTTTTATGATTGTTCTGATCCCCATCTTTTTTAGTTGTTTAATAATAGTTGTGGTGGAGAAGTTGGTTGAGGCTGGACGGATAAATACTTGATAAGAATTTTTACCAGCAGTTTGTGATTTTTGAATAGTGCGTATCTCTATTGGTACATTGGTGAGTTTTTCTAGCTTTAGTTGGAGTGAGTTTGCATTGCTAAATTTCGAGAATAGTCCTAGCTGAATTTCACTATTATCACGCTCACTGAGTCTGTTAACTACAGGAGTTCCCAGATTGCTTGGGTCAATTACTCTGATAGAGACAGGAGCGGTTCCTTTTTTAACCACTCCTAACTTATGTGCTGCAGTGTAGGAGAGGTCTATAATACGCCCTTTATGAAATGGACCACGATCATTAACCCGTACAATAATCTTTTTCTGGTTATCTAGGTTTGTAACTTCAACATAGCTGGGGAGCGGTAGAGTTTTATGAGCCGCACTCATTGCATACATATCGTAGATCTCCATGCAGGAGGTGTTTTTGCCGTTGAAGTTTGGTCCATACCAAGAAGCTATTCCACGCTCAGTAAAGTTTGTAGCGGAGCGGAGTGGGCGATAGGTTACTCCAAAAACTTCATAAGAGTTCATATTTCCATACTTGCAGCGAGGTTCAACTTTAGGGGTTGCATTAGGAATCTGCATCATCTCTAGTTTGGAGGGGGCTCTACTCCGATCAAATTTTTTGATTATGCTGTTTTTCGTGACACTGCTACACCCATTTAGAATAGTTATTGAGAGTATTAGTATAGTTACTATTTTCATTATGTAAAATATTAACCCTGTTTTTTGTATGCTTGCAGAATTTCTTCTCCGAGCTGAAACACTGCCATAGTGTACATTGTGCGAGGATTGTATTTTGAGATTACATAGAAGTTGTGACGTGCAAGCCAGAACTCTCTACCGTTTTCACCGTAAAGCTCAAGTAGTAGTGCTTTTGCTTTGGCAGGATAGTCGTTGATCACCGCTTGGTCATCGATAGAGAATCCTGCTTTTAGAATTTTATCTACGCTATGTTTAGGACGCAGTTTTTTAAGAATTAGCTCTTCGTAAGGTTGCGTACTGCTCTCTTCTCCCGTTTTAACGCTGGGCGCCTGATAACTGATTGGCGTGGCAATTGCCTCTCCTTTTTTCCATTTATGGTGTTTGAAGTAGTTGGCGATGCTTCCTATCGCATCGGCTTGGTTGTGCCAGATATCTTTTACACCATCCTTATCAAAATCGACGGCGAGTTTGCGATAGTTGCTTGGCATGAATTGAGTCATTCCCATAGCGCCTGCGTAGGAGCCAAGGTAGCTAAACGGATCTTTTTTCTCTTCTCTGCTCATCAGTAGAAATGCTTCAAGTTCTGAGCTAAAGAATTTCGAACGACGGTGATCAAATGCAAAGGTTGCGAGAGAGTTGATGACGGGATCATATCCCATATAACTGCCGTAGCGGGTCTCAACACCGAGCACGCCGACGATGATGTGTGCAGGTACACCATATTTGTTCTCAGCTTGCTGTAGCAGTGCACTATGCTTGTTCCAGAATTTAACCCCATTTTTAATGATCCCAGGTTTTACATGTTTACCTTTATAGACTGCCCACGGCTTAGATTCCGCGGGATTGTCCATTTTTGCTTTACGTTTTTTATTAGAGGTTTTATGGCTGCTTTTTTTCTCGCGCGGGGTGAGTTGATCTAATGTTGCGGTGAGTTCTGCGCGGTCAAATTGGTGTTTGCTCACCATCCGTTCAATAAACTTCTGCACACTTGCACGATCTGTAATTTTATTTTCACTCGTCAAAGAGGGGCTCGGCATAATTTTCTGTGCACAAGCAGGTAGGGTGATAAGGGTTGCGGTTAGCAGTAGAGGGAGTGTGATTTTCATAGTATGTTTATTAATTGTTAATTGTTTAATATTTTCAACTGTTCAGGGGGGAGAGATAGATTGTTACTTGTTCAGCAATCTTCTGTGAGTTTGAATAGACATAAGGATACCGAAAGCTGCCATCAGAGTCACCATAGATGTTCCACCATAGCTGACTAGAGGGAGTGGAAGTCCTACCACTGGAAGTAGCCCAGTTACCATTCCTACATTCACAAAAAAGTAGGTAAAGAATATCATAGTGATACCGCCAGCAAGAAGGCGAGTATAACTCTCTTGGGCTTGAGTTGCTATATATAGTCCACGCATAATAATTAATATATATATAGTAAAGAGGGCGATAACTCCGATGAAACCGAACTCCTCAGCAAGTACGGCAAATATAAAATCTGTATGGCGTTCTGGTAGAAATTCTAGCTGTGACTGGGTTCCATCAAGCCACCCCTTGCCAAAACCTCCTCCAGACCCAATAGCAATTTTTGATTGGATTATATGGTACCCAGCTCCTCGTGGATCACTTTCAGGGTCTAAAAAGGTTAGCACTCTCCGTTTCTGATAATCTCTCATCAAAAACTCCCAAAGGATGAAGGATAGGAGTGGTATTGCCGCTACTCCTCCACCAATAATTTTCCAGGAGAGCCCAGCTAGAAAGAGGACAAAGAGTCCAGCACTTGCAATTAGTAGCGAGGTTCCTAAGTCTGGTTGAATTGCAATTAACAGTACTGGTACCGCAATCATAGCAGTAGCAATTATGAGTTGCTTTGGTCTGGGTGGAATTATCTGCTCTGATAGGTAGGAGGCAACCATCATCGGTATTATCAGTTTCATTATCTCTGATGGTTGTATTAGAATTGCGCCAAAGTTTAGCCAGCGTTGCGCACCTTTATGAGACTCTCCTATTAACGGGACTAAGATAAGCATGATTAATCCTATAACAAAGAGCCACAGGGTGATTATCTTCATCCAGTGCGGAGGGATCTGGGCAGTAATAAATAGTACTGCAAAGGCGATAGAGAGTCTAGTTATCTGACGAGTCAACATCGCGCCACTCTCTCCACTGGCGCTATAGAGTACGAGTAGACCAAACATACTTAAAATTATGAGTAGCGAGAGTAGCGGAATATCTATATGTATTCTGCTAGTTAACGGCATATGTTTGCTGGTCTGGTCTATCATATTTGATCTTTAAGTAAGTATCTATCCATAACCTGTTTTGCGATAGGAGCAGCAACAGAACCACCGTGACCACCATTTTCTATAATTACTGCAATAGCTATCTCAGGATCATTTTTAGGTGCAAATGCTACAAACAGTGCATGATCTTTTAGATGTTCAGGTAGGCTCTCCTCATCATAACGATCTCCCTGCTTAACCGTATAGACCTGAGCTGTACCAGTTTTTCCAGCGATTGTATATTTAGATTTCCTTCCAAGCTTGCGAGCAGTTCCGCGCCTACTATGAACTACTTTACGCATAGCCTCATGCACTGAATCCCAATTAGCTCTATCTTTAATTGGTATAGGGGTGAGAGAGGTTGGTGGGTTGCGTTGAGGGTTACTTCCACCAGCTCCCTGAATAGCGTAGAGCAGTTGTGGTCTAAAACCTTCTCCATAGTTGGCAAGAGTGGCTATGGATGATGCTAGTTGGAGTGGAGTGGTTGTGAAAAAACCTTGCCCAATTCCTACGCTGAGAGTCTCGCCAGGATACCACGGCTGCTCTAGGTTTATCTCCTTCCAGTTACGAGATGGTAGTACACCTCGATTTTCATTGCTAATATCAACGCCAGTCTTTTTACCAAAACCAAATTGAGCTAGATATTTCTCGATATAGTCGATCCCCATATCATGTGCTAGGTCGTAGAAGTAGACGTCACAAGATTCAATAATAGCTTTATCGAGGTCAGTTTTACCATGCCCCCGTCTCTTCCAATCACGATATTTGTGTTTGTACCCTTTAAGTTGATACCAACCTCTGCACTCTGTACTATGTTCTGGTTTGCGCTGTCGGCCCTCTAATCCAGCTAGAGCCATTAGAGGCTTTACTGTAGATCCTGGTGGATATTGACCGTGTAGAAAGCGGTTAAAGAGAGGTCTGTATTTTGAGTTGATTAACTCATTATACTGTTTACTACTAATTCCATTTACAAATAAGTTGGCATTAAAAGATGGTTTACTGAGCAGCGCAAGGATCTCTCCATTTTTTGGGTTTAGTGCAACTAGTGCTCCGCGCTTATCACCCATAGCTTTGTCTGCAATAGCTTGCAGAGAGCTATCTATGGTTATGAAAATATCATCGCCAGATGTGGGTGGAGTCTCCTCCATTAGACGGATAGTAGTTCCTACGACATTAGTTTCAACTTGGCGTACCCCAGGGGTACCATGTAGTATATCTTCATAGTATAGTTCAACTCCAGTTTTACCAATATGTTCTGTGCTAGCATAGGTGAGAGTATTAATATTTTTAAGCTCCTTCTCATCTATTCTTCCAACATATCCAATTAGATGTGAGGTTAGAGTATAGAGTGGGTAGTGGCGAATTTGACGGTGCTGAATTGATACTCCTGGAAATTTATGACGGTTTACTTCAAATCTAGCAACCTCTTTATGGGTGAGTGAGAAGCGTAGAGGTACAGAAATAATACGCCGTGAGCGATTTCTCTCTTTGAAAAAACGGGTAACATCATCATCGCTAAATTGAATGATGGGTTTTAGACGCTCTATAGTGTCAACTGTATCTACACCCTTTACAGAAATTATCTCCAGTCTAAACTCTGTCTTATTAGTAGCTAGTAGAACTCCGTTTCGATCATATATGTTGCCGCGAGTTGGCGGGGTAGATCTAGTGTGAAGACGGTTATTGTCAGAGAGAGTCTGGTAGGTGTCGTGTTCTATAATTTGTAGTGTAAATACTCGCAGTGCTAACAGTATGATTAAAAATATAGTGAAACTAGCCGCAAACTTTGCACGCTCACGAAAGAGTTGAGTCTCATAGCTGTGGTTCTTTAAGTGAGGAAGCACTGAAGATAACCCTATGAGCGAGTTTTAGTGAAACTATCAGCCACTAAAAATAGTGGAATCCAGAGTAGTGGAGTAGTTATAGCTGGAGCCCAGAATAGAGCAATATCTATTGTCTCCATAATTGGCATAGTATCAGTAAACTCTCTAACTATCCACTCTATGGTGATGTTTAGAGTGGTTATAGATGTGATGGTTATAAGTTGTAACAGTATGGTGGAGACAAGTAGTCGTTGTTGAAATTTAAGTGCAATAAAGCTAGTCATAGCAAACATCAGTGCGTGTAGACCGAGATAAGATCCAGTTATTACATCTACTACTATACCTAATAACCAACTGCGAATAACTCCACTATGTTTTGGTGAGAAGATAGATATGTATAGTATAAAGAGAGGAACCCAATGGGGGCGAAGTGGGCGAAGCCACTCTGGCAGCGGAAAGATCGTCAGTGCCATTAGTGTTATGAGTAAGATAGAGAGTGCTCCAGTATCTCTCTGCTGCTGTTTTTTCATTATTATAATATCTCTATTTATCTATGGGCCAAATTAGTAGAAGATAGCGCCCACTTGCTAGGTCTGCAGTAGGGGTCACGCTTACAGTGGCAAATATCTCATTTTCAGAGTTCTCAATAGAGTTGACAGTTCCAACAGGATATCCAAAAGGGAATTTGTCTCCAAGACCTGAGGTGAGTAGCTGATCACCAACAGTTATGTCACTGCCGTTTGCGACAAAGTTCAGCTTTAACCTATTAGAGTTTCCAGTTCCAGATACTATTGCACGAACTCCGTTGCGTTGATTCTGTACTGGAATAGATTGATTCGGCGATGATATAAGTAGAGCTGTACTAGATTTTGGGCTAACTCTAGTGATCTGTCCCATAACCCCGTTTCCATCTATTAGAAGTTGTCCCTCATAAACTTGATCATCACTTCCTTTGTTGAGAATTATCTCCTGATTAAATGAGTCGAGATCTATAGATACTATCTCCGCAATAACTACCTTCTCATCTCCGTAGCTATAGGATGCCTTAAGAAGTTTGCGCAGGTGATCGTTTGAGTACTCAATAGCAGCTTGTTGCTGCAGTTTCTGTTTAAGAAGAATATTTTTCTTATGTAAGCTCGCATTCTTCTCCTGTAGAGTTCGCGTCGATACTGTTTTTTCAGAGACCCAGTCGAGTAGAGATATTGGAAACTCTACTACCTGCTGGAGTGGATAGACCAGCCACTCCATACGCTCTCTAAAAGAGTGCGATTTATCTAAGTTATGGTCAATGGAGATAGTTGCAATTGATAATAGAGTGACAAAAACTATTCTTAAATTAAGAGCTATGCTCCCGCGTATCTCCTGCTGATCTGGTCGGTTGCTAGTTATCACCTGTAGCGTATCACCTGAAGTATGTTTGAGTGTCTACAAGAAATTATGGGAGCCGCTATCAATCATCTCCAAGGCACGACCACCACCTCTAGCAACACAGGTTAATGGATCTTCTGCGATAGCTACAGGCAGCCCAGTCTCTTCAGTTAAAAGACGATCTAGGTCATGCAGTAGAGCTCCACCACCAGTTAAGACCATCCCTTTTTCCGAGATATCACCAGCTAATTCTGGAGGCGTCTCTTCTAGAGCTTGTCTAACTGCTTTGATAATTTCAGAGAGTGGTTCTTGGAGAGACTCTAGAATTTCATTACTATTTACAGTGAATGCACGAGGTACACCCTCTGCAATATTGCGTCCACGCACCTCGATCTCTTTTATCTCATTACCTGGGAAAGCACTACCTATCTCCATCTTTATTCTTTCAGCAGTTGCTTCACCAATCAGAGTTCCATAATTTCTTCTTACATAGCTGAGAATAGCATCATCAAAGCGATCGCCACCAACGCGAGCGGATGCAGAGTAGACAACACCATTAAGAGAGATAACCGCAACCTCCGTAGTGCCACCACCAATATCTACAACCATTGAACCACCAGGCTCATCTACTGGTAAGCCTGCGCCAATTGCTGCTGCCATAGGTTCTTCAATAAGATAGACTTCACGAGCACCAGCCCCTTCTGCAGACTCTTTAATAGCTCGTTGCTCAACTTGAGTAGCGCCACAGGGGACACATACTAAAACTCTAGGGCTCGGTTTTAGGAATCTATTTTCATGCACTTTATGGATAAAGTGCTGCAACATCTTTTCAGTGATATTGAAGTCGGCGATAACTCCATCTTTAAGTGGTCGAATCGCCTTTATATTTCCTGGAGTTCGCCCCAGCATATTTTTAGCTTCTACCCCAACAGCAACAATCTCTTTACCACCATGTCCATCACTGCGTACTGCAACAACAGATGGTTCATTAAGGATAATACCTTTGTCACGCACATACACCAATGTATTTGCTGTTCCTAAGTCTATTGAGAGGTCATTTGAGAAAAAACCGAATAAGCGTCCAAACATCGTTATATATACCTTTTGCCTGTTATACAACAGCCCCTCTTTAATGTTAAATTAATGATGGAGGTTAGTTGTAATATTAAATTTTAAATGTTGATCATATAGAGCTCTTACTTATGAGCTATAATATCTAGTAACTTTAACAGGCGAGATATAAAATGTCACTAAAAAAAACAGATGTGGAAAAAATAGCCCACCTTGCTCGACTCTCTCTAGATGAGGAGGCGATACCAGGTTATGCTGACGACCTCTCAGGAATTCTCTCATTAGTAGAAGAGATGAATGAGGTGAATACAGATGGAGTGGAACCATTAGCGCATCCGCATGATGCAGTGCAGCGGTTGCGTTCCGATCAGGTCTCAGAGGAAAATCAACGAGAGTTGCTCCAACAGAACGCTCCTCAAATAGATTCAGGACTATTTCTTGTTCCTAAGGTGATTGAATAATGGGTGACAGTAATTTGAAAAATAGTACACTTACAGAGCTCTCAGCTCTATTGCAAAAAAAAGATATATCTAGTGTTGAACTTACCAGCTACTATTTAGAGCGTATCAAGCGGCTAGATGGGGGAGAAGGCGGACTTAATAGTTTTATATCTGTGACTGAGGAGCACGCTCTTAAACAGGCAGCAGCTGCAGATGCTAAGCTGGCAGCAGGAGGTGCAGGTCTATTAACTGGGCTTCCAATTGCGCATAAGGATATATTCTGCACTAAAGGTATTCGTACCTCCTGCGGCTCTAAAATGCTAGATAATTTTATCGCTCCATACAGCGCAACAGTTGTTGAGAAGATGGAGAGTGATGGATTAGTAATGCTGGGTAAAACCAATATGGATGAGTTCGCTATGGGATCATCCAACGAAAATAGTTTCTACGGGGCAGTTAGTAATCCTTGGAGTAGAGATCGAGTTCCTGGAGGATCTTCTGGAGGCTCAGCAGCAGCGGTTGCGGCTCGAATAACTCCAGCAGCAACAGGCACAGATACTGGAGGATCGATTCGTCAACCAGCAGCACTGTGTGGAATTACTGGTTTGAAACCAACTTATGGCAGAGTTTCACGCTGGGGAATGGTTGCGTTTGCCTCCAGTTTAGATCAAGGTGGAGTATTAACCCAGAGCGCAGAAGATGCAGCACTACTTCTCAACTCAATGGCTGGTTTTGATCCTAAAGATTCTACCAGTATGGATAGAGAGCTTCCTGATTTTAGCGCAGAGCTAAACAATTCACTGGAAGGGGTTAAGGTTGGACTGCCTAAAGAGTATTTTGAGGATGGGATGGATGCAGGTGTTGCCAAAGTAGTTGAAGAGGCGATTGAGACATATAAAAGTATGGGGGCAGAGATGGT